>Ga0209249_1000302_pt1 | contig 64764 bp, 35 predicted proteins | sample SaaInlV_200m_DNA_4_FD_184653 | JGI IMG/M metagenome (GOLD analysis project Ga0209249, IMG submission 184653) | Marine microbial communities from expanding oxygen minimum zones in the Saanich Inlet - SI037_S3LV_200m_DNA (SPAdes) (version 2) | ecosystem: Environmental > Aquatic > Marine >...
TAACTCTTCTGGCAGTAAGTGGCGTAGTAGTATTTCCATTTCCATGGATGAAAGATAAAAGAAAACTTTTTATCCCACCAACCCGATAATTAAACTGATCCCTAACATACCCCAGCCAATAATGTGGGTGGGCAAGCCTCGATTTGGAATTTTTAAGGTAATCTAACTTAGCAAACCGCAAGGCATCATCTTTTGATTTTCCTTTTTTCAGGTTTTTATAAAACGAACTCATTATTTGTGTGCCAGAATTATCTTCTGTCTCCCACAATGTCATAACAATCGATGGACACCCGGCATAAAAAAAACCACGGGCGAGGCTCATCACACCTTCTCCTTTTCTGAGTTTTCCACTTCCTGTGTTACAGGCACTAAGTACTGTAAGTCGCGCGTTCAAATCAAGATTGTAAATATCGGCTGTATTTATCCACCTATCATTTTCCCCGGGTTTGTCCCGGTTTTGTGAAAAAGCAAAACGAGATAGTGCAGGTATCGAGTCGTTTATAAAAGCGTGCATAGCCAAATGCAAAATGTCGTAGTCTTCAACATTGTCCCTGAAATTTAAAACAGTAGCCTGATCTCCTTTGTACAGTTTTGTTTTTATCTCTTTCGAAATTAAATCTACTTCTTTTTGAATACCCGGAATCGGCATAAGTATTAATTTTTGATTTTCAAAAACAAAAGTATCTGCCGAATAAATAGGTGCAAAAGCCAAAGCACTGTTTTTTGTTTTTTGTTTTACATCGTTAAATTTAAAAAGTAAATTTGCCGAGTAGGAATAGTTAATCGTATTTTTCTTTATAAGGTAATCCAAATTTTTAAAATTAATGGTTTTTGTTGTATCGGGCATTTTTTCTATAAGTGCATCGAACGAAATGTAATTTAGTTTTCCATCGGGGACGATAATTATTTTTTTGCCTTTAATCTCATTTTTAAATGGAAAAATGAGTTTTTGGTGCAGCAGATTAGAAGCCTTACAATATCTTTTCGAATCCGAATTTTTTGTAAACAGGTAGCCCGGATCCGACATAAAATGAAATACATTGTCAATCGCCCCTAAAAATTCATTATCAACTTCTTGTTTTATTAAGCTCAATTTGTTAGTAGAAATAAGAAAGGTATAAAGTTCTGGTAATGTATCAGTTTCGTTTAAAACATATTCCAGTAGTACTTCGTTCTTTTTTAATTTTTGTTGAATTTCGGAAATTTTGTAAAAAGAATCGGAATATTTTAATTCATAGTAATCGTTGTAATTATTTTCAAGATAACTGTTTAGTTCTGTCCGTTGTTTTTTTAATTGAAAAAGTGTGGAATCTAATTCTGCAATAGTTTCCCGATCCTGTTGTTCCTCATCCTGTTCATAAAAAAGTTCTTCCGAGTACGATGCAATTTGTAAATTAATAGTTTGTTCCAATCGATTTAAACTGTCGGGTATTAAACTGTTTTCTTTTGCCAATTGATCGGAAAGTTTATCGAAAATTGCACTTGCCTTTAAGCGTTCGGCGTTATTAAATGCGAGTTCCAGAGTTTCTAAATCACCATTTAATAAATAGGCTTTGTACGAAGCTTGAATAATATTTATGAATGTTGATTGTTCGAGTTCGGCAAGTTGTATTTTACTCTCATCACCCGAAATACCTTTTCTTAATTTATGAATAAACAGGCCAGTAATTTTATAATATTCAAGTGCTTTTGTAAGTGATTTTTTATGAATTCCAGAATTTTTGTCTTCAAAAACCGAAACAATTTGCATGTAAGTATCAGCTATTATCTTTAAATGATCGAGACACCGAATTTCAGAAATGCAATTAATAGAATCAAGGTTAATGCCGGACAAGTTATTTTCAGGGAAGTTTAACGAAAACAATGCTTTATTGTAATATACCAACGCCTGTTGGAGATTTTTATATTTTTGTTTTTTAAAAGCAAATAACTCTTTGGTTTCTACCTGTTTATTTTTATGCAAGTCTCCCATAACCTGATAATAATTTGCGAGGTTCTCTCCTTTTGTTTTTTCAGTTAAGTAAATAATGTTGTATGCTTTTGCAAGCATTTCTATTGCTTCACCGCTATTGCCGACAGAAATTAAAAATGATGCAAAATTTAAATATTCCATTGCCACAACTAAGTCGGTGTCAGTGTATTGGCTAATAGAGTATTGAATTGCTTTTTTATAACTTTCCGATGCTTCTTTGTTTCGGTTCAACTCTTGAAAGATTGCACCTGATAAATCGAAAAATAATATTTTTGTATCATCGTCAGCATTTTTTAAATATTTATCAATAATTTCAAGCGATTCATTATATTTATTCATTCTATAATAAATTTCGGCCACACTATAATATGCCCCGGCAACATTTTCGATATTTATTTTTTTCTGATTTTTATAAATATTTACCATCTGATTATAATATTGTATGGCTTCATTATTATTTAATTTACTCCTGTAAATATTTCCCAGGTTTAGATAAACATAAGCCGTGCTTAAATAATTTTCGCCGTAACCTTGAATGTAAGCTTGTTCTGCAAGTAATGAATATTGAATAGCTAAATCGAAAAGGCCCAAATTTTTATAATTGGTTCCAATCAACCTGTAAGTGCTTGCAAATGACTTGTAATTATTTTCATTATAAATTCTTTTTCTAATATTTAATGAAAGGAAAAGTGAATCGAGTGATTCTGAATATAATCCCTGCCTGCCAAAATTTGATGCCGATCTGTTTAGTGCCACTGCTTTTAAACTATCGGTTCTGAAATTTTGGGATTCTGCTAAAACCAGTTTCGGCATTAAAAAAAATAACAGATACAATAAATATTTACCGCATTTTATCACAACCATAGATTTAAATTTACTTAGGGCAATTTAAAAGAATTTATTTTTTTTTACAATTGGGGGGTTACCTTTTTTTGATTTAAGGAATATATATTATGAATGTGTGATTTTTTAGTTTAATAAATAATTTATCTATTATGAAAAGCAATTTGGAAAGTATCAGCGAAAAAATGAATTTTAGTGTATTAAGTTTTGATGTTTTAAGTGAAAATGAAATGCTAAAAGTTCGTGGTGGTACAGATGCAAAACCAGTAACTCGTGATAAAGACATTTACGATTTAGATGAAGATTAATTTTATTTTTTAATAATAAGGGTCAAGAATAATAATTTCAGGTTCGTGTCCGAACGGGCTGAGAGTTGGTTAATAAAGATCCTTCCCTGTTTTGTGATTCTTTTAAGGTTGATTTGTTTTTTTATGTTTTATCAATTTACCTTAAAAAAAGAACAGATAAATTAAAGTAAAAATAGCTACCTTAATTTATAACCATCGAAAACTATTGTTATTAGCAACTAAAATTCTGAAGTAAAGTGGAACTGGATATCTTTAAATTCATCTTGTGCCATTTGAAGAATAAATGTTGAGTCAGCCATAAAAACATCCCTTCCAAATTTATCATACGCCATTTTCTGGTATTTACGTTTCTTAAATTCATTGAGCATTTTCTGATCATCTGATTTTATCCAGCAAGCTTTGTGCATTTGAAGTTGCTCGAACCTACATTTTGCATTGTATTCGTGTTCAAGACGATATTGTATGACTTCAAACTGAAGTTGCCCAACTGTTCCAATAATTTTACGGCCATTAAATTGGCTGGTAAAAAGTTGTGCCACCCCTTCATCCATTAATTGATCGATACCTTTTGCAAGTTGTTTCGATTTCATGGGATCAGCGTTTTCCAGATATCTGAAAAGTTCGGGAGAAAAGCTTGGAAGCCCTTTAAAATGAATTTGTTCACCATCGGTTAGGGTATCTCCAATAATAAAATTTCCTGTGTCGGGTACACCAATAATATCGCCAGGGAAAGCTTCTTCCACAATTTCTTTTTGCGATGCCATAAATGCCGTTGGGCTCGAAATACGGATACTTTTTCCGGACCGCATATTTTTATACATCTTATTTCGTTCGAATTTACCTGAGCATATTTTTACAAATGCAATACGGCTCCGATGGTTTGGGTCGATATTGGCATGGATTTTAAAAATAAACCCGGTTACACCATTTTCATCAGGCCTTACAACGCGCTCTTCGGTAAAACTGGGTTTTGGTGAGGGGGCTATTTCAAGGAAAGCATCGAGTAATTCCTGTACACCAAAGTTGTATAAAGCACTGCCAAAAAAAACTGGTGCCAGATTCCCTGCCAGATATCCTTCCGACTCAAATTCAGGATAAACACCTTCGACCAGTTCTAATTCTTCGCGTAATATTTTGGCATCTTTCCCAATATAATCTTCTAACTTTTCATTCGAAATATCATTAAATTTAACCCTCTCTTCAATTTCCTGTATATTTGGGTTGAACAACTTTAGGCTTTTGTTAAAAATGTTATAAACCCCTTTGAAATCGGGGCCGTTGTTAATTGGCCAACTTAAGGGCCGTACTTTAATTTTTAATTGTTCCTCAATTTCGTCCATTAAAGTAAATGGATCCTGTGCCGGGCGGTCCATCTTGTTTACAAAAACAATTACCGGGGTTTTGCGCATCCGGCAAACATTCATAAGTTTTTCGGTTTGCGGTTCCACACCTTTTGCAGCGTCGATTACAATAATTACACTGTCAACGGCGGTTAATGTCCTGAATGTATCTTCCTGGAAATCCTGGTGGCCGGGTGTGTCGAGAATGTTTATTTTATAACCATTGTATTCGAATCCCATTACAGAAGTTGCCACCGAAATACCACGCTGGCGTTCTATTTCCATAAAATCGGAGGTGGCCCCTTTTTTAATTTTGTTGCTTTTAACTGCACCGGCTACACGAATTGCCCCGCCAAAAAGAAGCAGTTTTTCGGTCAAAGTAGTTTTCCCTGCATCCGGGTGGCTAACAATTCCAAATGTCCGGCGGCGTTTTATCTCTTCCAGAAAAGTCATTTTATATCTTTTTAATAAAATAGTAGGTTAAAAATTTTAGAATTTGGTTAATAAAAACATAATATATTTGTTAGGATTTTATTAACTCGCTTTAAATTGTGTTTTCCTTTGTATCTAAAAATCTAATTTTCTATTTTTTTGAAGGCGCAAAAGTAATCAATTAAGTAGATACACCCAATTCGGTGTAATCTAATCTATTTGCCTGTCTGTAAAGCCGGCAATGTTTAAAATGAAATATCAAATAATAAAAACTCAAAACATAAACCCGTTTGGCTATTAATATATGATGTTCAAATATCAGTGTTTAAATGTTCAATACAGTTTGTATATTGGCTTTTTGCCAACAAAATGTCGCAAATTTTTACTTTGTTCAGTTTGCTTCTTTTTTGTATTATCGGCATTAACTCCCGAAATAGATTCGTGACAGGTTATTGAAACTTCAAAATTTGCTATGCGGCATTTTGAAGAACAATTGGTATTATTTATCCATTAAAAGCCGGACAAATTTGTATTTGGAGTTTACAGTAAAAATCCACTGTAAATTAAATGTTTACAGCGGATTAACTGTGCCCAGAACAGGACTCGAACCTGCACGCCATTGCTGACACTAGTCCCTGAAACTAGCAATATTAATAGGCAAAGGGCTGATAATGAATAGGGTAGATTAGGAGTGAAAAATAGTCATAAACTATTCCTAAACAACTGCGCTTCTTTGGATGTTGTTGTTCCCTAAAAATAAGCAAAATTATTTTATAAAAAAGTATCTGCTTATGTGGATGCTTATCAATTTCAATTATGAAACCATAAAATATATTTTTATTTATAAAATCCCCTACCTGGGGAGCTCAATAAATAAATAACGTACTGATATTCAGTGTGTTATATTTATTTAAAGAGAGTTTTAAAGAGATAATAGAGATTTGATTAGCAAAAAGGAGAACCTCTTTAATTCATTAATATCTATTTGTGGACAGTCCATTTATAGTTAACTAAGCGTAAATAACAATTACTCCGAAGGAATCCAGTGACTCCCCATTGAAACAATATTTAACCCTCAAATATTAACATTTATTCTTTTATCCACTCCCTCCAAGCTTCAAATATCATAACCATTGCCAGAGTATCAAGCTCTCAAAAACATTCTTGCCATGTTTTAATTTTTGCAGATTATTAATCTTAATCTGACATTAATATAAACTTACACTTTTCTCCAGTTACAAATATAAGTACAAGTTGAAGTTAGCAAAATTCCAGACAATTAACACAAAGCACTAATTACCAGCAAATAACAAATTTCCATTGCTTACACTTTTGACACAAGTATAAGCGGGCAAAAAATACTGAAAGTTCGAAGTAGTTTGAAAAATATAGCTATTCAAGCGTAGTCTTAAATTATTATGAGTGCAATGAATATAACAATCAATACTTATGCAATGTATAAGTTAGTAATAGTCAACTCCTCCTTTATAAAATAAAGTGAATCGGATTACATTAGAGACATCCGCTCACAACTCTTCCAAGCCATTAAATACATTCTAGGAATATGAAAAGGCCCTTTCCAGATGTTTCCTTTTAGTGGAACTGAAATTCGTCCGTCGCGGTGGAGGTAGCCGTACCATTCGCCATGTTCTTGGTCGGGAAAATGTTTGAATGTCCAATCGTGAACTTGCTTATGCATTTCGGCGTATTTTTTGTCGCCGGTTAGTTCGTAGGCCATTAAAGTGGCAATTACTGTTTCGTTATGTGGCCACCAGAATTTCATGTCGTGCCAATATTCCTGAATGGGCAAGCCTTTTACATCTTTGAAGTAAAGCATTCCACCGTATTCTTTGTCCCAACCAATTTCCCACATCCAATCGAGCATGGTTGTGCCGAGTTTAATTAATTCGGGGTTGTTATTTCTAAGTTTTGCCTCTTGCAAAATAAACCATGCACCTTCAATGGCATGTCCGGGATTTAAAGTTCGCCCATCAAAATGATCAACGAGTTCGCCATTGAGACCAACTGCTTCCATTACAGCTTTATATTCATGATTGAGAAAATACTTCTGAATTTCATTTATCCATTCAGTAATTTGAGTTGTGTAAGAATTGTCGTTCAGATTTTTACGTAGTTCCTGAGCAGTAACAATTCCTATCATCGGTCCACCCATCCCACGCATTTTACGGTTATCGGTGAATTTAGGTGCAATTAAACCAGGTGTTGTATTGTATCGCAAAAAAGTATCAAAAGCCTCTTTTGCCTTTTCTTTGTATTCTTCAATTCCAGTTGCCTTATAGTAAGCTGCGTAGGCAATTGCTGCAAAAGATTCTGAAAAAACATACCTCCGCATACGAATTGGCTCCCCTTGTTTATCCACAATAAAATACATTTTACCGTTTTCATCGTAACAATGTTTTTCGAGGAAATCGATGCCGTGCTTTCCAATTTTTAGCCACTCCTCTTTTTGTTCCACCTCGTTGTACAAAGTCAAAATCATCCATGTAAAACGACCGGTTTGCCAAACTCCTTTGTCGGTGTCGATAACCGTTCCATCACGGTCAAGACAAAAGTTAAAACCGCCATCTTCCCAGTCAATAGAGTGTTTTGTCCAAAATGGAATGATATTTTCGAGGAGACCTTTTTTGTAGGTTTCCAGGTAATTCTGTATGGTTTGTTTATTCATAATAATTCTAATTCTGTTTATTTTTCAATGGTCTTCCAGGTTAAACCTTTAATTTCCTTTTCATTTTTAAAGAAGAAGCTAAATATTAATCCAAAAAACAGAGTTGCAGCCATCCCTATAAAACCAAATAATAAGAATGAAATATCGGTTTGCGCTTTCACTAAAAATAAGAATCCGGTTCCAAGAACAAATCCAATCAGTGCACTTTCTCCGTTAATTCGTGGAAAGAAAATTCCCATAAGAAACAATGCACCCAATCCGCTTGCCAGTAATCCCAAAATATAGTTGAAATAATCGAATAACGACAGAATATTTAATGTTGCCATTAACAATGCAAAACCAACTCCAATTCCTCCAAAAACAATTCCTGACCAACGTGCTACCGACAATTGATTTTTATCGGTTGAATCCGGGAAAAAGTGACAGTAGAAGTCAGAAGTAAATGCCGTTGATAAGGAGTTTACATTAGATGAAACCGTTGACATAGTTGCAGAGAAAATTGCTGCGATTAGCAATCCTGCTACCCCAATAGGCATTTTTGACATAATAAAATGGGGGAAAATGGAATCTGTATTTTGCATTACAAAATTCAACTCTTCGGGTTGTGTTTTATAATAGACATACAATGCTGTTCCTATAAAATAAAAAATCACAGAAACAATCACAGCTAAAACTCCATTCAATATAATTCCTTTTGCAGCTGATTTTTCATCTTTTGTTGTTAAATACCGTTGAATTACAGTCTGGTCGGCACTATAAGAAATCAGGTTGTTGGCTAATCCGCCTAAAAGGATTACCCAAATTGTGGCACTTTTCCAGCTCAATGCAAAATCGAACATGGTAAACTTATGATTATCCATAGAAATATCTATCAATTTTCCCATTCCTCCTTCGGTTCCTGAAATCAGAAAAAATACTGCCACTACTGCTCCACTAAGTAATACAAATCCCTGGATAACATCGCCCCAAACAACAGCTTCTACCCCGCCCATTGTACAATAAATGATGGTTATCACTCCCATCAATACAATACAAGTGTAAATATCAATTCCGGTTACTGTAGTTAATGCCAGCGATGGTAAAAACAACACCAACGCCATTCTGGCAATCATAAAAATAATAAAGAGAAAACTTGCTAAAAACCGTGTGGTGTAATTGAATCGTCTTTCGAGATATTCGTAAGCAGTTGTTACGTTCAATCTCCGGAAAAATGGCAAATAGTATTTTACTACTGGAAAAGCCATTATTAATATAGCAATAGCCATTGGAAAATATTTCCAGTCGGTGGCAAATGCTTTTGCCGGAATTGCCATAAAAGTGATGGCACTTAACATCGTTGCGAAAATACTCATTCCGGCTGCCCACCAAGGAATTCGACCTCCACCTTTGAAAAAATCTTCGGTGCCGTTTTCACGTTTCATAAAGAAATACCCGAGATAAAGCATTCCCCCTAAATATGATATTAACAGCAACCAATTTAACCAGCCAAATTTCGGATTTGCTTTTAATTCACCATAATATACTTTTGCAGAACGAACGCCAGGCATGGTCTCACCGTTAATTACCAACCAGCCATCTTTCCACGCAACCATTTTTGCCCCTGCGGGTGCAACAAATGGATACTCATCGCCTACTGTCCAACTATTGGTAAGCGTATGATAAACCAAAACCTCTTTGTTAAATTTATACCAGACCGGTTCGTGCGATAAGTACTCTTTTTCCCAGGTTTTAAATTGATGAACTGCTGCCGTATCGCCAATTTCTATCGCCAATTTTCCTATACGTTCTTGTTTCCAGGCATCATAAAATTTGTCATAATTAACACCTCCAACAAACAATACATGGTTCATTCCTAAAGGTAAACCACTTGCTCCGTGTAACGAAAAAGGTTGATAACCGTTGGGGTCAATTTTAGCAATTTTTGTCCATTCATTTAATTTTGGGTTGTACTCCAATCCATCGGTAGTAATACTCGGTTCGGCCTGGTTATCCGGAAAACTAGAGCCACTAAAAAGGAAAAGGTGCTTTTCTTCCGCAGCATTTTGAGTTACAACAACCGGCTGCAATCGTGCCACACCCGGAAAATCATCTAATACATTCCATTGAAATTCATCCGTTCCTCTTTTGGAAATATCTAGCGACAGAAATGTGTTTGCTAATTTTCCATCGGTTTTTCCGCCTACTACATAAACAATATTATCGACCAATGTTGCCCCCATTTGAGTAACAGGGAAAGGTAGCTCCGGCCAATTTTCAATCTCCAATTCAGATTTCTTTTTGTTCCACTTTAAAAGATAAACAGTGTTGAAAATTTCATCGTTGTTACTTCCACCAATACATAACAAACCATCCAGAACATTTACCGAAGCTCCATACGCAGTTTCATTCGGAATTTTCATTCCGAACAGCCAGCGCGGTTTTCCTTCTGCTTCAACCAAAACGAAAGCATCGTTGTAATACTTTTTTGTACCTCCATCAACCACCGGAACATTTGGAAAATTGCAGCCGCCAGCTACAATCACCACGTCGCCAGAAGTTCCAACAAAAGGCGATGCAAGTCCATGCTGTTTTTCAGCGCCAGCCGGTGGAGGTATTTCTACACTCTCTTGCCATGTGAAATTATTTTGGTAATCCGATTGCGTAAATCCTAAAAAAGGAAGTGTAAAAATCAGTATAAAAAAACGGAGTCTTAAGTTCATGGTCGTAAATTTATTGGGAATATTATTTATTACAGTAATCAAAAAATCCGATGGTTTCCAATTCTTTTTTCATTGAAATTTCTTCCTGAACTGAGATAGTTTGAAGAGGTAACCTGTTGGGTCCGCAGTCAATACCCATAAACTTCATAATCCGCTTACCGCATACTATGTTTCCACGGAACATTCCCAATACATTAATAAAAAGATGGGACTTATGTTGTAATTCCCGGCACTTGATATGGTCGCCTGCAGCATAGGCTTCTTTCATTTCCCGAAACAAGGAAAAACAGTGATTGTATGTACCCCCAACCCCGCCAGAAAAGCCATATGCCAGTGCAGAAAGGTAAGTCTCATCAAGTCCGTGAAGCATTTCGAATTTTCCGTTGGCCACATATTTACACTGATCAAATTCGTATAAATTATCATGTGTGTATTTCACCCCTACAAAATTTGGAATCTCTTTATCTACAGCTTTCAACAGTTCAACAACAGACATATTGAAACCATTAAGCGGTGGAATGTGATAGTAATAGAATGATAACTCAGGAGCAGCAGAAGCTATTTCTTTACAATAAGCAACAAATTCTTCATTCCGGCGTGGAGGTAAAAATGCGGGGGCCATAGCAGCTACTCCAAAAGCACCAATTTTTTGTGTATGTTGTGCCAGCGTTTTTTGATCTGTCAAATTGGTTCCACCAGTGTGCACAATAACTTTTAAATTATCCCCGGCAGCGTCAACCCATGCTTCGGCAACTGCCATTCTCTCTTCGCGGGTAAGTAATGCTCCTTCACCAGAGCTGCCGCATATAAAAGCTCCATCCAGTCCATTCCTAATTAAAAAATCAGCATATTCCGGAATAAAATCCAGGTTAATATCCCCATTCTCTTTCATTGGGGTAAAAGGTGCTGCAACGTATCCGTTAATTTTTTTCATTCTTTTAAAGATAAGTCGGAAAACCGAAGATGGAAGTCGGAAGTAAATCCGTGCTAACCATATGTTTCATCTTCCTAATTATTAAATCATTTATATATTATTATTTTTAATCTTTCTATCTTGAATCTCAACATCTAAAAATCCATTTTTTCAAATTCTGTAGTATAAGTTGATGCGGGTAGTCCAGTTTCGTTAACTAAATTTGCATCGGTATATGGTTGATATCCATATCGAAAATATTTTGGAATTGGAACCTCTTCTGACCAAATTTCAATTCTATTTTCAATTATTTTTGTTTTAGCCGGTTTATATAACTCATTTTCACCTGCCACTTCAAAAGAACGAAGCGACTTTCCATTGCTGGTTTTCAATCCCTCTGCAAAAGTGTATTCAATTATTATTTTATAATTACTGAATTTAATCGCTTTAACTTTTGGTCCTTGACACGGAATATTTTTGTTGTATAACTGATTCAAGGCAACCAAAGCCAATCTTTCACCAACTTCCTTTTTCTGTTTTGGATGAACATTAGTAGGATGCCCCAGATCGCTTGAAACAGCCATTTCACAATTTGGAATTTGTAAGGCTAACCGGCGCTGAGAATCGCGAAAATGACTCCAACTGGGACGATTAATACTTGATAATTGCACAAAATAGAAGGGTAAGTTTTCACCCCAAATATGCCGCCAACTTTTAATTAATACAGGAAATAGTTGCTCGTGAAATTCTACATTATGCGCGTTTGATTCGCCCTGATACCAGATTACTCCTTTTATTGGCATTCCCTTTAACGGTTCAATACCTGCTTCATATAAATAGGCCGGATGAAAAGGATGCCTCTGTTTCGGATTTTTTGATTCCTGAATATTAAAGGCAGCCCGCTCTTTGCAAAATGCCGGTACAAAATCGTTCTTTTCCCAATTAATTAAAACATCAACCAATTGAGGATGAAATTCTAAAGTTTTGCGGTCAATCCATGATTCGGTTGGTGAACCACCTTTTGAATTGTGAATTAAGCCAATTGGCACACCAGTCTTCTCGTAAAGTTTTCGTCCAAAATGATAAGCAATTGCTGAAAAATCGTTTGCCGTTTCAGGCGTACAAGTTTCCCATTTACCAGAGAAAAATTCAAGGTTATTTGTTTTTTGAAGCTCCTCTTTTGACCATTTATAATTACTCCCCCAGGCAACAGTTTTCATATTGTAAAGCCGAATTTCAGGATAGTTGGCTTTAGGAATTTCTTCTTTGGCGTGAGCTGTTGATTTAAGTGCAAAAGACATATTCGACTGTCCGGAACAAAGCCACAAATCTCCAACAAGAATATTTTCAATCGTTATCGATGAATCTCTGTTTTCTATTTTTATTGAATATGGACCACCTGCAAGTTTAGCAGGAAATTCAACTTTCCAATTTCCATGTTTATCAGTTGTTGCTGTTTGGATGTCACCATCAAAATCGATAGTTATTTTATCGCCGGAATTTGCATTGCCATAAACAGGAATTGCAACTCCACGCTGTAAAACCATATTACCATTAAAACCATCCGGAATTTGAAGCCCACCAAAATCACCAGTTATTTCGGAATAGACGGTTTTTGCAAGTATCAGTGCTCCTTCTCTATTTGGATGAAGATTGTCTGGAAACAAATCAGGCCTTGAATATAACGGAGTGTGCAAATCAATCAATTCTGTGTTTTTCCCATTTGCAACAACCTCTATTTTTTCCTGAATTTGCCAAAACCAACCGCGTGTTCCAGATTTAAACCTTGGGTGACCATGAAAAATCGGTGTCATTTTACAAATCCAAACTTTTGATTTTGTCGGCAGCATTCGAAACGAATCTATTAATGCCGAAAAATCACTAACAAAATCGTCGCGGTAATTTGGCCAGTTTCGTGGGTCGGTATCGTTTAATCCCAAATGAATAATTACAATTTGTGGGCTAAATTTTAATGCCTCCTGAAATTCTTTTTGCTTAATATAAGGGCGATGACCTTTGGTTAACAGCGTTGCGCCACTTTTTCCAAAATTGGCGACCTCATATTTTTCACCCAACATTTTTTGCAATTGAGCCGGGTAGCTATTTACATCGCAATTTTCAATGCCAGCTCCAAATGTTACTGAATTTCCAACACAGGCAATCCTGATTTTAACAGACGCTTGACTATAAACAGTAGATGCCAATAGGAACGCAACCAGAAATAAAATGTATGTTTTTGCTTTATGGCTCATTTTTATAATTTAAAACTGTATCCCGCATTGCGTAAAAATTTTCAACTGGTACAAGTTCATGCAGGTTGTGACAAGAAGAAACAATATAACCACCGCCTTTTTTCAATTTGTCAATATGCATCGTCACATTTTCCTTGACTTGTTCAGGTGTTCCGTCTTTTAATACAGCTTCAATATCAATATTTCCTGAGATGGTGATTTGACTACCATATTTCTCTTTTATGGCAAAAACATCCTGATTCCCGGCGCATAGGTCAATGGGATTCAAAATATCAGTTCCCATCTCCAAAAACCGGGGAATCATATCATCCACTCTCCCATCAATATGAAAATGTACCTTTTTACCCATCGATTTTACCAGCTGCATCTCCTCTTCAATAAATTTAAATTCCAACGGCTCCAGGTCTTTGTAGCTTACCATTGGTCCTGTATTGGTTACCAGACCACTGGAAACTTGCACTATATCAATGGGATACTTAAGAAATACTTCCAACTCTTTCATGCAATACTCATGAATCATATTTATAAAGTCATAAGTAAAATCGGGATCCATTATAGTATTCAAAAGGAAATCACTATAACCCATTGCACTCATAGTGGTAAAGGCAGGTGTCTGCGCTTTACATAAGATTCCCATCCCGGTTCCATCCACTTTCTTGCAATGGTCTTCAAGACGTTTTTCAAGTTTGTCGAGCGAAGGAAACCAAACATCTTTTAACTGTTCTCTCGTTTTTATTGTTCCGTCGATATAATGAATTCGTCCGTCATCATCTGAAAATTCCTTTCTACCTACACGCCAAACATGACCAAAAAAAGTAAGGTCGTTGCCCATTCTTTTATTGAGCTCAATATTATCTTCTACCTCCAATTCAAATGAATGGAGGTGCATTGGAAGCTTTTTCTTTAAGATTTGGTTCACCAATGACATATCCGGATCGATCTCTAAAATCGGTATTTCCCCTGTTTCCACATGGTTAATTGCGTCAAATATTCGCTGTTTATTTGGTTTTCGTATGTTATTCATAATCGTCATTCTCAATAATCAAATCCTGTGGCACTTCTTTCACAAGAGCTTTGCCACTCCCTTAGTTTTGTATTCATCTTTTCTGCAATCTCTATTTTTTTTCTACAATGTCTATGCTTTCAGTTGGGTCATCATTCAAATCGTATAATTGAAATGATTTTCCTCCGTCAATACTGATTAGTTTGTAATTATTATCCACTATTGAAAATTGCTCAACATCTTCCGTTTCCTGTTTTTTCAATCGGTTTGGAACCGGAGATTGAAATAAAATCGGAGTTTCTCGTTTTTCCTTTTTCGTAAGAATTGATTCCATTACATTTACTCCATCCAGAATGGGTTGATTTTCCATTTCAATTCCACAAATTGCAAGTATCGAAGGATAAAAATCACTGGTTGAAACCGGCAATTGAGAAATAAATGGATTTGTAATTTTTGAAGGCCACTCAAGTATTGCCGGCACTCGAACTCCTCCTTCATATAGTTCTGCTTTTTTCCCACGCAATCTACCTGAAGAATTGTAATTATGAATATAAGAGGGACCATTGTCGCTGCAAAACCAAACAATTGTATTGTCTTCGATTTGAAGTTTTCGTAGTTTTTCTCTCAGCACTCCAATTTGCTCGTCCATTGCTGAAATAGCTCCAAACCAATGTTGTTGAGGTATATCCAAATCGGGATATTTTGCTCGTTGCTCGTTCCCGGCAACAACAGGAGTATGTGGTGTATGAAACCAAATAACACTTAAAAACGGACTTTTTTCAGTCGATTTTCTTTCAATAAAATCGAGTGCCTTGTTCATTATTATTTTAGAATCGTCACCTTCAGGCATAACTTCCACGTATTTATCCTCTCCAATCCAATAAAAATCTCCCCAACGAAAACCTCCTGTTTTTTGCCCTTTTTCAACTGGTTCATTCTGAACAAATCTATAATCTTCGGTTCCAAATTCACCACCGACCTGATAGTACGGATTGTAAGTTGGCATCATTGATTCGGTAGAAAAACACTCATAGAAACCATTTTCCCATGGAGGGGAATATGGAGATGGACCTCCCGGAAATTCGCTTTGATTAATGATTTTACTTAATCCGCCAACGTGCCATTTCCCAAAATGCCTGGTTGAGTATCCTTTGGTTTTTAATGCTTCGGCAATGGTTATCTCTTCTTTTGGCAAACCATATCTTCCTGCCCACGGCATGTTGTATCGATACGGATGACGACCAGTCAAACAACTTCCACGCGTTGGAGAACAAACCGGAGCAGTAGAATAAAATCGTTCGAAACGGATTCCGGCATTTGCCATTTCATCTAAATGAGGTGTTAATACGGTTGGATTACCGTAACATGCTACATCGCCGTAGCCGAGGTCGTCAGCCGTAACCAGGATGATGTTGGGGAAATTTTGGTTGCTTTTTTGTTTTGAACATCCTAAAACAAAAAACAGAAAAATGGTTATATAAATAATCCTCTTCATTTAATACAAAATAGACACAAAATATGAAATTTCATGGGTAACGAATCTTACAAATCAGGAGAATATTTTAATATCTCCAGGCTTTTCCGGCTTCGTACATGGCCAAAATGTTTGCTGTTGGAATATCATCCTGAAAATTGTGGGTTGGCCCCATAAAAATGCCGCCGCCACGAGCCATGTCATCGAGCAGTTTTTTAACCTCGTTTTTAACTTCATCAGGAGTTCCGTGAGGTAGTAAATCCTGTTCATCAATACCACCCGAAAAACAAAGCTTGTCTCCAAATTCTGCTTTTAATTCTAATGGAACCATTCCATTAGCTTTTACTTGAATGGGGTCTAAAACCTCCACTCCGGTATTAATAAACGAAGGAATTAAATCACGAATGCTGCCACAGGAATGCTGATAATAATGCGCATCATATTTTTGAGCCACTTCATTCATTTTTTTAAATGCCGGTTGTATGAATTCTTCCCACATGCCAATATCCATTAATAAACCCGACTGTGTTCCAAAGTCATCGCCCAAACGGAAAAAATCGATTTTACCATTGGCAGACTTCAACATTTTTTCAATAAAAGGAAGTTGAAAATCAAGGATTTTATCGATTAGTTTTTTTAGGAATTCGGGATTCATGTAAGCTTCCATCAAACTGCGTTCAACACCTAAAAGCGGCTGAACCGGCGATTGAAATATTCCAGGAGAAGCAATTCCCGGAGCCGTCATAATTGCGTAGTCTTTGTATTTGTCGCACTGCTCTTCCAGTTTCGAGAAATCGTACCAATCCAGTTGTGGCCAGTTATAATTTTCCAATTCTTCAATAGTTTGAACATCTTTTAACGGGTGGTCAACTTCATTCCAATAACCTGCTCCATCACTAAATTTGGTATATTTCCATTCCACTCCCCACAGATCGCGTTTGTGTCCATTATCCAATTCTAATTCCGGGCCAACATAGTCAGGTCCCACCCAGCGAAAATCAATATCCAGTTTTTCGAACAATTCATCATCAGTGTTCACTCCCAAATCTTTTTTTAGCCGCTCACGAACTTCCGGAACATCTCGGTACATAAAAGGAACCCGGTCTGGTTCTTCGTGATTTAGTGCTTTTAAAACTCTTCCTTTTGGTGTCATAATAATTCAATTATAATACATTGATAATAAATACCATATTTTAATCTTTACCGGTGATTGCTGCTTTCACCACAATCTTTAATATTTTTTCCGGTTGTATACTTTGCTGGCCCGGTGCATGCCAATCTTCCGGATATAAAATTGAAACCGTTCCGGGAGTCAATAAATCCTTCAGGAAAATTAGCATTAACCTCCTTTAACCATGCTTTCAACATTTGAAGCATCTCTGCTGCTTTTTCTTTTTCTATCTGACTCAAGTCGTTCAATTCACCAATGTCGTCCTTCAAATTATACAATTTTGTTTCGCCGGTTTTGTAATAATAGAGCAGTTTGTAATCTCCCATAATAACAGCTCCTTCCATACGGCTATGTGGATAATGAAAGTAAATAGCATCTCTGTCAGTTTTCGTTTTTGTTCCCAACAGAATATCCTTAAAACTAATTCCATCCAGGTGTTGTTCAGGTCTCAATGGTGCATTTGCCAAATCAAGGAAGGTTGGATAAAAATCGTTGGAAATCAACGTTTCATTACAAACCGAACCACTTTCAATTTTTCCTTTCCACTGAACAATGGTTGGTACGCGAATACCACCTTCATCCAAATTGTGCTTCATTCCTTTCAATGGTAAATTTGAAGTTACACTTCCTTTTCCGCCATTGTCAGAGGTAAAAATAAGAATCGTATTCTCTTCCAGATTCAACTCTTTTAAACAATCCATAACCCGTCCCACATTCTCATCCATGTGGTACACCATTGCCGCATAATTTGGGTTATTCTGATGGGTTTTCTCTTCGGTATTCGTTTCAATCATAGTATCCAATCCCATTTCATGAATTTTATTGGTGTATCTTTCAACTACCTCTTCTTTTGCCTGTAATGGCGTATGTACAGTATGGAATGAAAGATATGCAAAAAATGGTTCATCTTTGTTTTCAGTAATAAACTTAATGGTTTCATTTGTCAGACGTTCGGTTAAGTACTCACCTTCAGATCCATCTTCCATAAAAGTAAGGTGGTGCGGACTAAAAAATCGTTTATGACCTCTGCCTCTGTCCACATCAGGAGCCTCAACTTCCGGATGGGCAATTTTCCATGCCCAATCCAAATCCATTCCACCAATAGCCACATCAAAACCTTGGTTTGCTGCCCAGTGCTCTTTGGCATAACCCAGATGCCATTTTCCAAAATAACCGGTTTTGTAATTGTACTCTTTTAATGCCTCTGCAAAGGTAATTTCTTCCAGTGGAAAATGGCTTGCGATATGTTTAGGGTCGAGCTCCGGAGCTAATAAATACGTAGTAATTCCTGTTCGAACCGGATACTTACCAGACAATATTGATACCCGGGTTGGCGAACAAACCGGACCCGCTGAGTAAAAATTTGAGAATGTCATTCCCTGTTGAGATAATCTGTCAACATTAGGAGAATCGTAAACTTTACTTCCATTATACGAAAGGTCGCTCCATCCCAAATCATCAACCATTATGAAGACAATATTTGGGCGTTCTGTTTTTTCGTTTGAAACATTACTTGAACAAGCACTATTCAGCGCAACAGCTACATTTACGAATAAAATCTGCCAGTTAATTTTTTTTATCATAATTATGAATTAATAATTTACAATTTCAATTTCAACGAATGTGACGGTTTCATAAGGGGATTTTTCACCACTCTCATAGAGTAATCCTATATTCCCATTGGGCATAATGGTTAAACAAGAATAGGCGGAAGGTCCCTCGTGAATTAACTTTTCGTAGTTCCATGTTTGCCCGTTATCATCGCTTAATTTAATGGTCATGTTTTTCCGTCCGTCGTTTGTGGCATTATTAGAGAGAATTAAAAGATCTTTTTTCTCTTTCCCTACTTTAAAAACATTACGAATGAATGATCCTTGACAATTTGGGTCGGGTAAATTTCTATCCACAACAGGCTGGCACCAGGTTTTACCACCATCTTTAGAGCTTGTTATTGCCCTGCATTTGCGATCTTCCAATTGATTCCGGGCATTTATCATTAAATCTCCATTGGCCAGTTCAGCCAACGTTGCTTCATTAATGTTTTCTGCCACTTCAATTTGGTCCCAGGTTTCACCATGATCGTCGGAAAAAACCAAAATAGTTGACATTACTTTGGTCAATTTATTAACAGTGCAAGGAATAACTAACCTTCCGTTTTTCAACTGAATTCCACGCCCCGGTGAGGACCAGATACTTTGCCATCCATCTTCTCTTATGGCATAATCTATATGTATGGGATTTGACCAGTTTTCACCCTCATCATCGCTGTAAACGTACTGCAGCATCAAATGTCTGCGTTCCCTGTTTGCCCCTTCCGTAATATTGTTTCTTCCTGGGCAAAATCCATAAAAAAGAAAAATTCGTCCGGTTGAATGGTCTTGCACAAGACTTGGATCAGCTGCACCATGTTTCCCGGCAAAATTTACGATCCTGGTTAATGGAGACCATTCATTACTTCCTTTTTTAAGCCGGCGCAAAACCAAATCAATATTATTAGGAACATCTCCAGCGCGATCAACTCTTCCATCACAAACGGCTAGAACTGTTCCTTTTTTTGTTGTAATCATGGATGGAATTCTAAATTCTGCTATTCCATCGTCGCCACTTTTGTAAATTACCTGAGGTTCGCTTACCTGAATGTTATCCTGAGCATTAGCATAGATAGTAACGAAAACCAGTGCTAAAAAAACAAATAAGACTTTTCTGTTATAATTCTTCATCACTTATAGTATTGTTTTGCTCCATTTTAATTGAGCTATAAATATTCTTTTTCACCAAAGAAAGGAGATAAATGACTCCTTAAGATCCGTTCATTCGGGCATTTACATTTTATCAAATCCAGCCTTACTTATCAGGATTATTGAGAATTTTTAACCCACGTTTTTTCAACTCTTTATTTACGGTTTTTAAATACACGTCCATTTCCGTGTCAGACCGAATAAGTGGATTTTCCTGCCCGGGAATTTCTTTTACCTGAAGCTCATCTCTTGGCAATACATCGCTTTTGCCTGCCCAGTCATCGTAAAGCAAAGCAAGCTGATTTACTATTTCCGGATGTTCCTCTGCACAATCGGTGGTTTCTGAGCGATCTTTTTCAAGATCGTAAAGTTCCCATTTATGATCATAACTTGATACTAATTTCCACTTTCCTTTACGAATACCTTTATTCCCATGATGCTCCCAAAAAAGGGCATCGTGGAGCGTAGTATCTTTCCGAAACATGGACACCAGGCTTTTCCCGTCTAAAGGTTTGATCTCATTCTCTTTAAAAAAATCAGGATAATCAATGCCTGACACCTCAAGGCAGGTTGCCATTATATCAATTACATGTGCCGGTTGATGGCGAAGTTCATTGCGGGCTTTAATACCCTGAGGCCAAAATGCAATTAGCGGAGTCGCAATTCCACCTTCATAAGTATACTTTTTGAATTTGCGTAACGGAGTATTACTGAGCATGGCCCATTTCGTTCCATACCCCCCCATAAGTATTGTCAGCTCCCAGTTTGATGCCAGGGATATCTCCTGCAATAACAGGTCGTCCATCCCGTGTAAATAAAGGGACATAACGCATGTAAGCCCACGGTTTACCTGTAGCCCCAATATATCCATCGGGATGTTCAAGCATATCGCCCCCGTTATCAGATAAAAATAGAATGAGCGTATTATCTATTATTCCTTTTGTCTCCAACAAATCAACAATTCTTCCGACACCTTGATCTACATGGTCAATCATAGCCGCAAAAACCTCAAACCGACTCTGTTCCCAGTTTTTTTGTTCTATACTTTCCCAGGAAGGAACAGCTGGATCTCGCTTTGAGAGATTGGTTGTTTCATTTAATATCCCTTGCTTTTTGAGTCTTTTCCAACGTTGTTCACGCAATGTATCCCAACCGGCAGCAAATCGACCACGATATTTTTGAATCAGTGAATCACGCGCATGTAAGGGCCAGTGAGGCGCTGTATGTGCCACATAAAGGAAAAATGGTTTTTCTTCACTATCATGTCCTTCAATATATTGAATTGCTTTGTCGGTAATTGCCTCCGTATAGTAGAAATCTTCTGTTTCCGGTTCAATATAATTATTGCCTTCAACCAATGTTAAAGGATCCCACTGGCTTCCGGCAGCAATTATAGTTCCGTAGAACTTATCAAAGCCTCGCTGTTTTGGCCAGTTGTGTTTGCTTTTATCTTCTTCAAAATTACGACTAACATGCCATTTCCCGGCCATATAAGTGGAATATCCTCCCGATTTCAAAACCTCTGCAATGGTAACGCAATTATTGTTAAGGTCGGCACGGTATCCCGGTTTACCATTATCAACCGCTGTCATAAAACCAATGCCTGTCTTATGTGGATAGAGTCCTGTGAGCAGACTTGCCCGTGTCGGGCAGCACCTGGAGCAGTTATAAAAGCTTGAGAACCGTAAACCTTCAGAGGCTAATTTATCGAGATTTGGAGTCTCAATTTCTCCTCCATAACAACCGATATCGGAGAATCCCATATCATCCACCATAACAACAATAATGTTCGGTTTTGTTTGGGTATTATTGATTGTTGAAGGTGACGAGCACCCGACCAAACATACTACGAATAAAATAAATATTATTTTGGCAGTCATCCCTTTTCTACTTTTTATATTTTCCATCCGTCAGGTATTCCATTGTTAGTTTAGCAAAAAACAATTTACTATTTCCGCCCTCATAAAAGAGTCCGATATTACCTTCGGCCATTTGTGTGAGGCAGGAATATCCATAAGCTCCCTCTTTTACCAGTTTCGACCAAAGCCAGGTTTTGCCATTATCATCACTTATTCGAACAGTCCCGTCTTCTCTCCCTTTTTCATTGGCAGGATTGGCAAATACCAACAACTTTTTTTTCTTCTTTGTTGGGTGGGGAACTGAGATTAAACTCGCCATACAGGTTGGACAAATTAATTCATTATCGAAACTAATTTCCGACCATGTTTTCCCTTTATCCTTACTGAAAGAAATAAGTCTGCGTTGTTTCCCAAAATGGTTTCTTGAATTCACCATCCACGTTCCATCGTTCAATTCTACAATCTGAGTTTCAGTTACAGATGTTTTTATATCTGCCCATGTTTCTGATAAACTCCATGATTTTCCGTTATCGTTACTAACAATTAAATAGGGAGTCATTACAGCGCCATTGTTCTCATCTGTTGTATAAATGCAAAATACCAATTCTCCATCTTTGGTTTGAATACCAACTCCGGGAGCAGTTCCAAAAAATTTCATAGTAGGAATTTTACACCCTTTGGTAATATCCACTGGTTCAGACCAGGTTAGTCCTTCATCTTTGGAGAATATAGCATGAATTTGACAAGTATGACCATCAAAACCAGGTTGTGACTGGCGGATACCAACACCCTGCCCCATGGTATAAATACACCAAAGTGTTGATGTTTGTTTATCGTAAACCATTGCAGCATCAGCCGCTCCCCAGAAAACTTCATATCCTTCAGGTCTACCATAATTTGCAATTATCTGAACTTCTCCCCAGGTTTCGCCGCAGTCTGTTGATCGTCTTATTGCAATGTCAACATTGTTTGGAATATCTCCCTTTCGGTCTATTCTTGCATCAACCATCGCTATAAGTGTACCATTTGGAGTGGCAGTCAAAGAGGGTATCCGGTATTCCTTAACTCCAGCCAATCCTTCAGAAAAAAGCTCCGTAGAATTATCGTGTGATTCTTGTGCATGCCCGCTTATGTTACAAGTCAGAAAAAAAATCAATAATGATAAACTTCTTAAATTTTTCATATTTTATTATTTATTTTATTATTCAACTTTAATGAATCTCACATAGTGCAATTTCAGTCCTTCACGATGATGATTGGGGCCCATATTTATCCCGCGATAAAGGTTTATCCCATCCATAAAAACAGTTTTAAGACCTTGTTTTGATATGCTGATTTTTCCAACTTCAGATTTTACCATTGTAGAATAGCTAAACCATGGTTTTTTGTAAATACTATCGGCTTTCATTTTAAAAGCAACGGTACTTTCATCTATGGTAAGCGTTCCTTCCTGGTTTCCCCCTGTCCGCCAGCTGGCTGATAATATGTTTGTTTATATATTTTAACATACTAAAATTCATGGTCGTTTTATGAATTAAACTCTAATAATTTGAAACTCCTTATTCTCCATCACCCTTACAAAATTACTTTTATTTCAAGGTATGGAAGGGTGACAAATACTACAAATTGGGCTAATATTTCTATTGAACAACGTACATTGTTACCAATGTTTTAAAATTTGCCAGCTTAGGATATCCGTTCAATATTTATTTATCACCAATTTACTGTTCAATATGAATAAATCTCCCTAAATGGATTACAAATATATTCTGGACTTAAGTGTACGGGATTTTACTTCCGAACCGAATCTTTCTATTAACTGGTCAACCCCTATTTATCCAAACAGATTATAAACAATAATCCTCAACGAATCGTTTCCAGTATAAAATAACTAATGAAACTCCTCGCAGCAAGCTAACGTGGTATCTCAGCGGAATGCTATTCAAATTCGCTCCAAGATGAAGGGAATAAAACCCATGAGATCCCTCAACTATCACTCGGGATCAGTTCGGCTATATGATTCTGAAAACCAAAATCATAGTCTCACTGATTCAATCTAAAGGATTCATCAAGGCTCTGCCTTGGGGTTCCATAAATTCTCCCCTGAAATTCAGGAGAAATGTCCTGATCACTCAGGACAGTATGTTGAAAAATTGAAAATTCTATTTTCGGTTTCTTTGTCAAAACAAAGTTGACATAATACTCCCTGGCTCTGCCAAGGGTATATCCAAAATGGCATTAGGTTACGAAAATATCACAATAGAGGTACAAATCTTTCATTTCGAAAAATACATCAACATTCTGTTTTCTTTCATGTTTAAGGGAGTGATATTTGAATTTACAAAATCACAAAATAAATTTAATATGCAGGAATCAAAACTAAAAAGCATTTACGATGAACAGGGATACATAGCCATAGAAAGTTTTTTAGATGCTAACGAATTGAGTGAATTGATTGCTAATACAAATCGTTTTACGACCACGGTGGTACCAACTATTGTAGAAAGTGAAGTATATTATGAAGATAAAACAGATTTGGAAACCTTAAAACAAGTTCAACATCTGGATGAATTTGATGTGTATTATAGAAAATTGGCTGAATCAGAAAAGATGTCAAAACTTGCATCGCTTTTACTGGGCGGGAACGCCATTCTTAAAAACATGCAGTATTTTAATAAAATCCCTAAAATAGGAAAAGAAACACCTGCTCATCAGGATGGGTATTATTTTAAAATAAAGCCACAAGAAGCATTAACAATGTGGCTATCGTTGGGCGTTGCGGATGCCGAAAATGGTGCTGTTTGCTACATTCCAAGATCTCATAAATGGGGGATGCGCAATCACGGACGAACATCGTTGTTAGGATTTTCGCAGAGCATTACCGATTGGTCTGAAAAAGATGACAAGGCCGAAATACAAATGATAGCAAAGCCGGGCGATATTCTGGTGCATCATAGTCTCACCATTCATAGAGCGAACGCAAATAAAAGTAACAGAACCCGGGAAAGCATAGGTTTTATATTTTACCGCGATGATGTAAAAATTGATAATGAGGCTCATGCAGAATATAAAAAACAACTTGATTCTGAATTAAAAAAACAGGGGAAAATATAATTATTTCAAATGAACCTCTTTCCCAGATTGAGAGGAAATTTGTGCTGCTTCAATTACTTCAATCATGTGCCGGCCATATTCTCCCGGTATTGAACTTGGTTTTTTGTCCATAATATTTCCAATAAAATCACTCCATTCACAAATTAATGCTTCTGCCTCCGGATCACCTGATTCCGGTTCTTTAATTTTTTTCCATTCATCGTTTTGTCCTAGCCAAACTCCTTTAAACATATCTGCTTTTATCATTCCTTTTGTGCCGGTAATTATTACTTCAAAAATTGGTCCTCCACAATCAAATCCTGAACAGGTTAGAAGGGCATTCATTCCATTTTTGTAGGTTAAAAACAAAAGTGCAGCATCATCCACATTCTTTCCTAAAAATGGATTTGAAATTGAAGCTTTTACGCTTTTAACATTTTCTCCAATTATCCAGGTTAACAAATCGAGGTAATGAATTCCGACCGTCATTAGCATGCCACCTCCCTGGTTTTGTTCCATATGCCAGGGTCGGCGATTAGGTGTATTCCATTTTCTGGCAATGTGAGCCTGGGCATACACTAAATCGCCAATGATTCCTTCATCAAGCATTTTTTTTGCTTTACTAAATGCGGGGATAAAACGACTAATATGTGCCACCATCAGCTCTGAATTATACTTCTTTACCGAATCGAGAATTTGATTACAAACTTCTAAATTATGCCCCATGGGTTTTTCCAAAAGAATATGTTTCCCGGCTTTAGCTGCCTCTTCTGTAACCTGGTGATGCAGATGATGCGGTGTTGCAATTAATACGGCTTGTATTGATTTATCGTTTAAAAGATCCACATAATTTGTATAGCCTTTTATGTTGTAGCATGCGGTAAACTTTTCTAACTCTGCCTTATTTCTGCGACTTGCAGCAACCAGAGTTGTAGTTTTATTTTGCAAAATTGCAGCTGCATGTTTATGCGCAAATGCACCGGCACCAATTATCCCTACTCCTATCATTTTTAAACCATTTAATTTTCAACCATTACTTTCACCCAATCAATCAGAATTCCTTCATTATCAATGGCATTTTTATCTGCCAGAGAACGAAAACGCAGATAGGAAATTCCTGATTCGGTCCTGTTTTTCAAACTTATTTTAGAGTTCAGTTTTTCATCAATTAACAAATCACAATTTTGCTTTTCCAGGTTCCATTTTAAAGTTACAGTTTGCCACTGAGCATTTCCAAACTCTCTGCTATCAATTGTAAACATGGCCTTTTGCTCTCCATCCGGGTCATTGGGATGACGGTGGTGATCGCTTAAGGAAATGGCTGTCCCTGCCGAACCTTTGGGAATTTTCACTTTCATTGTAAGTTCACCTTTACGTCCCATTGGGAAATTCCACACCGCTCCATCTCCAAATATTGCTGAATCAGCTTTTCGTACATGCAGTATTTTTCCTCCTTTGGCTCCTTCAGCCTGTAAAAGTTCAGGCCCTAACATACGACCGGGTTTTTTAGATAACTCTTTGAAAGTGTAACACGACCACTTTTCCAGTCCATTGGCAAAATCATCTTCCTGACTGGTTTCGGTAAGCCATTCCGGGGATATTCGAAACATTGCTTTACCCCCGCCATGTTCGCCCTGTCCGGTTACCAAAATGATTTTACCATCTTTGGTGAAAGCAGTGTTGGGATAAGCGACCCCCGAATCTCCTCCCGGCATATCGTTCTGATCGTTTCTGGATGGGATTCTAAAAACCTCCCTGAAACCTTTCCAGGATTTTCCGTCATTATCTGAAATAGCCATGTGCAACACATCGCGGTGGGTATAAATCCGTCCAAAGGTTTTCAAATCGGTATCCCCGGTATTGCACCAGGTTATAGCAATTCTTCCGTCAGGCAATTTCAATAAATCAGCCGGCGAATTTGAACTATGGAAAATAGAAGGTTCCCCTTTTGACCATCTTTCACCTTCATCGTCAGAGAATGATTGATATTGCCAACCATTCTGTGTCCGGCAAACCATCCAGAGACGTCCATCACTCAACTGCACCAGATTAGGTTCCACTGCTCCATAATTATTGCCGTTATAGTTTTCAAAAACGGGTGCCACAATTTGCGATTTGGTATCTGTCCAGGTTTTTCCATTGTCATCGGAATAAACAAAGGAGATATAACAACCCCCATAGGGTGGTTTACGTTCCCATTTGTGGCGGTGGTAACCAAAGATTAACCTTCCACTATTTGTTTGAATAAATCCACGGATTGCCCCAATTCTGCCATCTGCTATCTTTTGCAATGGCTTCCATGTTTCACCACCATCCGAAGTTGCCGTATGATAAACATCAAGGTTAGGTTCCTGAAAAACCAGCAGATGAATGTTTCCTTTCTGATCGATAAGTGTGCGGCGCGGATATTGCCAGATAATGGAATCTTCGAAAATCACCTTGGATTGGCTCCAGGTAAAACCTCCATCCTCCGATTCCATCGACATTACTTTATTGCTATACCGGTCAGGTGCATGGTACACTTTTATTTTTCCATCCGGAAAAACCTGAACTGTAGCTTCGTTCATTGGTGATTCGCCAAGGAATACCAATGCCCCATCACCTTTCCCCGGTCCATAAAACTCTTTTAAATCGTAATTTTCAAATTTTAAACTATCTTTCTTCTGCTGAGCATAAATTTTGCCAGCACCAAAAATATTCAGAACAAAAACAGCCATAATAACTAATCGAATAATGGTATTCATTGTAATTCTAAAATTTGTAATTTTTATACTTTCTAATTCTTCCTGCAGTACTATCCTAAATTTTCAGCCTAATCATTTCACGAAAGTTCCAATGCATTCCTTTTATCATAAAATTGAAGTTTCATTTCACTTCCGCCTTCACCGACTCAATCAAAAATCCCTCGTTATCGGGCCAAACAGATGATGAGCGAAACCGCACATACGAAATTCCATTTTCATTTGGATTTAGCAAGGGCAACTTTGATGATAGCTTTTTTCCATCAATTTCAACTTCGCAACTGTTTTCTGTTTCCAAATTCCAACTAAAAGTTACTGTATACCACTTCTCTTTTTCCAGAACAAATTCTTTTTCAACTCCTCCACCTGCAGGAATATCCAACGAAAACATAGCCATTTCTTCCCCCTGCGTATCAGTAGGTTGATACCAGCGGTCGGTTAAAACAATCATTCCACCCCGGAACTTTTTATTCAGATAGATTTTTGTTTCGAAAGTTCCTGCTCTGCCCGATGGAAAATTCCAAACGGCGCAATCGCGCTGACTGTAAACGGTTGAGTCTGCCTCTCTACGAATCTTTAGCACTTGTTTCTCTGGATTTGTTGGATGAGGAATTAACTCAGCCCCTTTTTTTCGGTTATATCTGTAATGATACCATCGGGAATAAATAGGCGAACGAACCAATAATTTATGGGAACTCCAATAATCCAATCCATTGGAAAAATCTTCGGATGCTGATTTTTGATAAATCCAGTTCGGATCCAGCAAAAGAAATGCACGGTGCCCCGGAGCTTGTCCACAGGCAACTAAAATATTTCCTTCGGGTGTTTCAGCAACTTTCGATTCGTTTTGCCCTTTGTCGCCCGGGTGATTTACAAATTGCGAAGAATCGCGCATTTCATCGAGCCATAATTCGCGAAAGCCATGCCAGGTTTTACCCTCGTCAGACGAAATGGCTACATGAATTACATCGCGATTGGTGAAGCTCCATTTATCCTGAGTTACCGAAGGGTGCATGCTCATTGCATTATTCCACACCAACAAAATTTCTCCCGTTGAAAGCCGTTTGGTAGTTACCCACGAATTTGGGCCACACTTAAATTGGGTCGGTACGGCTTCGCTCCACGTTTCTCCTTTATCTTCAGAAAAGCTTTCCCACAAATGGTCGTTGGAGTTGCGCATTAACATCCAGATTCGGCCATCATTTAATTCTATAAACGAAGGCTCAACCGAACCGGTTTGCCAAATATTTGGGATTAAGTTGGGTACTTTTGCCCGGTTCGACGGTTTCCAGGTTCGTCCATCATCGTCGCTAAAATAACAACCGGCACCGGCATTGTTTCCATGCACACCACAGAGCACACGTTTTTTCTTATCGGGCATATCTATCCAAAGGCAATTTCCATATCCCATTCCACCAAAACGAACCGAATCAAAATGATGGTTGTAGGTCCAATCTGTTCTTCCCTTTTCGGAACGTACATAACGATAGTTGCCTTTTTGGCCTTTTTCTGAATGAATAAAAAAGATAATTACTTCGCCGGTAACCGGATTGATGGTGGCAAAACATTGTTTGCCCGGGCCGGTATTCCCTAAAATTTGAGGTTCTGTCCACGTCTGCCCTTCATCTGTAGTCGTTTTAAAATAGACTTCATCACTAAAACCCCCATGATCCCAATCGCCCTGACGGTAAATAAATTTTATTGATCCGTCAATGTCATTCAGCAAATTTGTGCCTTCGTTGGAAGAGGGTTCGCCAAGATAAACCGGTGGTTTGGCATTTTCAATTTCATCCAGACTTCTATTGCCAAATGCAGATAAAACAACATTGTGTTGAGCAAAAATCACAACTGAAAGAAAAACGAATAGTATCAAACAAATAAACCGCATTTTTAAAATTATTTTAAATTTCCTTTTAATATATCATCAACAGAAAATACTTGAAAAATCAAGTCAGCCTGACTTCCTTCATAAAGGATTCCAACGTGTTTATCATCTACTTTTGTCATACATGAATATCCTCGGCCACCGCCGAAATCAATTAATAACTGATGTTTTTCAGGCCAGGTTTCGCCATCGTCTAAACTTACTTTTATGGTCATGTGGTGGCGACCAAATTTTGAGTTTGGATTACTAAACAACACCAATATTTTCTTTTCGCCATCAACAATAAACTCTTCTTTTATAAGACTTGCCATACAAGTCGGTTCTTGCAAAGCTCCGTTTGAAGTGGAATGAGTCTTCCATGTTTTCCCCATGTCATAAGTAACTGCCACAGCACGTCCGTTGGTTTCCGATTTATCGGAACCATTGCGGTTGTCGCGCATGTTTAACATCAAGCCACCATCGTTTAATTCTATCACCTGCGCTTCGGTTGTGTTTGATTTTGCACCTGTGCCAATTGTCCAGTTTTTGCCATGGTCTTTACTACTGATAATGGTAGAATGCGGCATGTCATTTTTGTCTTTAAACTGAGCAGGAAAAACCAGCGTTCCATCTTTTAAAGTGATTCCTTTTCCGGGGCCTTGCAACAATAAATACCACTCAGGCTGTTTAATTTGTTTGGTAATGTTTATTGGCTCCGACCAGGTTACACCGTCGTCTTCCGACTTCACCAAAACAAACTGGCTGGTAGTTTTTGGCTCAAGTCCGGGGCGGGAAGCCCACCAATTGCGTTGGCCAGGATGACCATAAGCCCATACCGCTGCTACCCAAATTGTGTTGGTTTCGCGGTCAACCAAAACCGAAGGGTCGCCAATACCATTTTGGTCGTTTGGCAAACCACCCCACTCCTTCATATCCATAATCACTTTCATGGGTTCCCAGGTTTTTCCACTATCGGTACTGCGGTGCATGCCCACATCTACATCTTCCTGAAGATCAACACCACTATTGTAACGAATATCATAAACCCCAATGAGTGTTCCTTTATTTGTTGTTGCCAGGCCCGGAATACGATAAGTATCCACATCATCGTCGTTATGTTGGCGAAGTGCAATTCCCAAATAGTTTTGAGCGGCCACCCCTGCTTTTACAGGATATTCTTTCCCATTAATTTTCACGGAAAGACATTGAACAGAAACATTGGAATTTATCTCTGCATTCTCCTCTAATTCACAACTTACAAAAAAATGATTAACTCCGTGAGTGAGTTCCTGGCTGCCGTTGAATGATAAAGTTTTTCCATTGCTTTTTTTGGCCCCAAACGAAACAGGACGAATAAGCTGTGGATTTTTCCCGGTGTAAAAAACTTCAACATTTTTAATTGTTCCTGAAAAGTCATTTTCTAATGTATTTAATGTTATCTCTTCCAATTTTTGAGCATTGGAAAAGCCTGAAGAATAAACCTGAATATTTAGAACCGGGTTGATTGATTTTCCTTTTAAAACAGGATATACACGATAAGGTGCAGAAACCGAATCAATTACCATATCTTCGTCTGAAAAGAAGGTAATATCATCAATTAATACGCCGCCGGATTCGGCTGAAGTAGACGTGAGCCTTATGCGTTGTGCTTTGGTATCGGGTAAGGTTACAAAAACCTCTTTAGAAAAGTTACCCGTTTTTACATCCTCGTCTCCGTTGTATAACTTACGCCAGTTTACACCATCAAATACCTCAACCTTAAATTGAAAAGGAGGTTTAGAAGTCCAGCTTTCTGCAAAAAAGCTAAGGTATTTTGCTGTCTTCCCTGTTGTGTTAATTAGCTCTAATGTTTTATTTTCTCCACCTACAATGTGCAAACTATTTGGTGTTGTTTTCCCTTTTTTAGGGTAAATCCGAATATTACCTGGAGCCGCCAAAGCCTGAATCCCGTTTTCATTTATTTCAGTTACATCACCCGGTTCGCAGTTCTCAAAACCAAGTGTTGCAATGGTTGGATTTTCTGATTTATTGCAACTTGCAATTGTTAGAACAAGTGCTACAATGATTAGTAGTTTATTCATCTCTATTTTAATTATTTTTAGTGTCACAATGTTTAATCCTGAAAATAGTCCACATACTTCCACTTAAAATCAGGGTCGTTTCTATAACTGGTTCCTTCGTATTTTTCTGCAATATCTTTTATGTCCTGATTATAGCGTTGATGTTTTACCGGATCGTTAAATGGATCGTTGGTTTCGATCTGCCACAGTTTTAAAACTTTTTTCAAACGCTCCAGCTCTTCACTAAATTCTGCATTATCCGATAGATTTTTAAATTCCAGAGGATCGTTTATTAAATCATACAATTCATATTGAGGTGGGTTACGCCAGATTCTATAAACTTCGGCCATATCTGTATCCAGGGCTGTTGTTTCCTCCAGGTTTGTGCCAGCCACAAAATGCCCTTGTCTGCCATTGTAAAATCCAACATGTGGATTTTCTTCCTGGTAATTGACGTTATAAATAAGTTTAAACTGTTTATCGCGTACACTTCTTCTTGGATAGTAGAAAAATGGAGCACTTCCTGTTCCTCCTGCAAAAACATATTCAGCCCACTCCGTTTCTTTGTTTTTTGCCAAAGCCATTAAACTTTTTCCCTGCATAAATTCAGGTTTCTCTGCTCCTGCCAAATCGAGAATTGTGGGCAGTAAATCAATGGTAGAAATCAATTCTTCTTTTTGAATGTCGGACTTAATATGATTTGGCCAGTGCATTATAAACGGAATTTTTAACGCCGCTTCATAATTGCTGCACTTTCCGCGTGAGAATTGTGCACCATGATCGCCCAGATAAATTATAATTGTATTATCTGCTTTATCTGATTTTTTCAAACTGTCGAGCAACATGCCCACTGATTCATCCAAACGGTTCATACAATTGAAATAATTGGCTGTATATTCGCGCAAATATTCCGAATTGGCCCCAACATAATCCAGTGGACCGTCTACATCTCCCGGCTCCAGTTCTTTGGTTGGAAGTCCTTCCACATCATATTGAACAGGAAAATGCGCATCTGGAAAATTCACCATTAGAAAAAATGGTTTCTCAGCCGACTGACGTACAAACTCCATTGCTTTTGTTGCATATTCCGGTAAACTTTTTTTACCAAAATTTGAACCATTCAACAATCCTCCCGGACGATAATCCCAGGGAATTTCAGACTCTGGATTTACATGAACTTTGCCAATACAACCGGAAAAATAGCCCACTTCCCTTAAATATTTCGGCAAAGTTTTAATGCCTTCGTACATTCTGTATTTGTGTGTTGCCAAACCAATTTGCCCGTTCTGGTGTGGATACAATCCTGTAAAAATTGTTCCGCGCGATGGGCTGCAAACGGAGTACGTTACAAAAGCATTATTAAACTGAACACCTTCAGCAGCCAGCCGGTCGAGATTTGGTGTGTAAACATGTGTATTTCCATAACAGCCTAAATCGGGGCCGTTATCTTCGGAAACGATTAAAAGGATATTTGGCTTTTCAGGTGTTTGAGGTTCTTTTGTTGTACAATAGAGAAATAAGAAAACGGTTCCAAAAATTACCGCAATGGTTTTTAGTTTTATCATCATTAATCATTTTAAACCCCTCTCCCCTGAAAACAGGCCGGTGGTTATTCTTTTATATATTTATACTTCGTATCAACTATTTCCTGTAAACTTTCATTCCATTGAAATTGCCGGCTATCCGGGCAATCATTTTTTACATCAGAATGGATATTAATCAACTGTTTTTTCAGTGCTGAAAAAATTTCAGGATAACTTTCTTTTATATCGGTATTTTGTCCGGCATCCTTTTTTATATCGTATAATTTAAAATCCACCAGATTTGCATTTTTTATTTTGTTGATGGCAAGCGTATCAAATCTTCCAGCAGAAAATTTTTTGTCCCAGTTAGCTGCAATAACCCAATTATCGTTTCTAAGTACAGACTGTGGTCCACCTCTTGGCGCATGAAAATGCCAGTGCAAAGGATTCTCTTTGCGTGAAAACGGTTGGTTATAAAAAAGTGGAGCTAATGATACGCCGTCAATTGTTCGCTTATTTGGAATTTGAATGTTGGCTAGTTCGCAAATGGTTGGTAAAAAATCCACATGCCCAACTGGAGCTTCGATTTTGCTTTGGGGTTGGATTACACCGTTCCAAAACATGATAGTTGCCTGCCGAATTCCTCCTTCCAAAATCCACCTTTTTCTGCCCCTCAGTTCACCGGTTTCACCTACCGACTGTAATCGTCCACGATACTTACGATTAGAATCCGGCCCATTATCGGATGTAAAAATCACCAGCGTATTTTTCATTAATCCATCGGCTTTCAGTTTATCCAAAATTCGTCCTATGGCTGCATCCATATTTTCTATACAACCGTAATATTCAGCTTGCCCCAAACCGTTTTCGCCTGTACCTTTTTTCAAGGGAATTTCACCACTTTTTATCCGTGTCAGATATTTCTGTTTTATCTCTTCAGTGGCATCGCAAACCACATGCGGCTCATGAAACGGCACGTACAATAAAAAAGGAGAATCTTTTTCAATGGAATTTAACCAGTTGATGGTTTTATTTGCCACAACCTGACTTGAAAAAACAGGTTCCTCATCGGTTCCAATTTTACCCACTGCAACTCCATTATCGTAAAAATTAATTGGATTTTTATGCGTTGGATTTGCCTGAACCGGTGCACAAAACCAGTGGTCGAATCCCTGATTGTCAGGGTCAGATTGATTCCCAGAATTGAATTCATTGTTTAAATGCCATTTTCCAATAACAGCAGTTTGGTAACTTTTTTGTTTTAACAACTCTGCAAAAGTTACTTCGTCCGATGGTAAATGAATATTACTATATGGCTTTTTGTAGATTTCTTTTATCCAGTCGTGAACTCCGATTCTAGCCGGAACACGACCGGTTAACAACCCCGCCCTGGAAGGTGAACACATGGATGATGCAGAATAGCAATCGGTAAATACGGCACCACTTTCAGCTAAATTATTGAGGTTTGGTGTTTCGGTGTAAGCATTTGGATTGTTCCAGGAAACATCGGCGTAACCTAAATCGTCGGCGAGGAAGATGACGATATTGGGTGGAGATTTGTCGCTATTTCTTTCGCAAGAACAAAAAACGATTGCAACAATTAACCAAAATATTTGATATATATATTTCATATTTACCCCTTCGGCTTTGGCACCTCCCCTTCCTTCGACTTCGCTCAGGATGACGGGGAGGAAATGCCGGTAGTTTATTTTTAGTTTTCTAGCATTTTATCCAATTCCTCTAATTTAAAACGGGTGCTTAAAATGTATGGTTCTTCGCCTTTATTCCAATGTCCGTAAGTGGTTACTACAAAAGTTCCATCGGGTAAAACTTCTACACCCGGATACGTTGTATCCCATCCTTTTGTATTGTCTTTTAAGCGGATTCGGTATTGACCTTTTCCTCTGTTAACCAAGTCATCATAAGTTCCAACCCAGCCAACCCAATCACCTTCGGTCGGACTGCCAAAACCTGTTTCTTCAGCAATTACACTGTAATTTGTCTCCTTCTTTTCTTTTGCTTTTTCAATTAGCTTTTTATGAATTTCACCTTGGCTTCTATCCCGAAAAGAGACAAACAATCTTCCATCCGGCGCATATTTTAGTACATGCCGGTCGCCGGTCAATTCATTGGGAAGCGGACGTGGATTGGTCCATGTTTTCCCTTCATCGTTTGAAAAAATAATCTGTGAATTGTCTCTTCGGGAATTCTCGCGAAGTAATACCGCAATTTGATTTCCATCGGGAGAACGAATTACACCCGGCTCGCAAACATGAATTTCGCGCGACTGATAAATTTCTTCGGGGAAGGACCAGGTTAAACCACCATCTGTTGTAATCGATTTATACAACGTCATCATTTTGCTGTTGTAATTAGCACGATCTTTTTTGCTCCGTTCAATTCCATCTTTTGTAAAAAAACGAATATCATCGTGGAAGAAACTCATGTAGTGCCCTTTTCCCGTTTTCAACGGAATCATACATCCCATAACAACAATTCCGCCCCAATCGCCAATTTGTTCAAGCTCGCTCCAGGTTTTGCCATTGTCTTCCGAAACTGCCATCCGTGCCGGATACAATCCTGAGAACATAATCAGTCGTTTTTTTCCATATTTATCAACCATTGGAAAAAGTGTTGGAACTTCTTTTGAAGTTGACCACGATGTTGGTGTGGGTAATCTTTCGCTCCAGCTTAATCCACCATCTTTACTTTTTTTATAAACGATTGCACCGCGTCCATGTCCTTTGGGATAAGTGGTTAAAATCGTTTCACCATCTTCCAATAAAACGGTTGTAGGGTGACCCAAATATTGTCCTTCTTCTTTGTCAACAAGCACATGCATTTTGTCCTTTTCATTTAAATCTATCATTGGGATTGACAAATACGATTCGGTGTTATCATCAGCATCACCCTCTTTTATCCAGTCGGTAGAAAAAGTAACAAAACTTATTTCTCTGTATCTTTTTGATTCATACAGAAGTCCCACTTTCCCATTTGCCAGTTTTGTCAAACATGAATAGGCAAAGAAATCCGGAGTTATCTCTCGTGAATATTTCCATGTTTCACCTTCATCAATGCTTATTTTTACGCTTCCCTTGTTTCGTCCATATTTATTTGAAGGTGCTGTTTGGAGAATCATACTTTCGCCATCCTCCGGAAAACTGTAACGTAAAACGGATAACTGGCATGCTGTTCCGGGCAATTCGAAATCCAATTGCATATTGGTCCAGTTTCTGCCACCATCGTTACTTGTTGCCACTTTTTTATGAAATCCTCCCTGATTTCTAGAAACAAACAAAATACTTCCATCTGCCTTTTCCACCACCTGAGATTCATTTCCAAAACCGGTATGACCATGGTGGGGAATGTCGTTGCTGATTTGCCACGTTTCGCCATTGTCATCGCTCCATGCCACGGCATTTGTCCAGTTACGGTCGTCTTCATTTAACTTTCGTGTGAAATAAAAAGGCAATATAATACGTCCTTTAAATTCTCCTTTTTTTAGCTGAATCCCAATCCCGGGACTTCCCGCAGAAATCCGTTCGTTTGGTCGGATTGATTTGGTTATTTCTTTTAGATCAGCCCATGAATTGCCGTCATCATCGGAATAAGTAATATATGTTTTTGTGTTACGCGGACCATCGTATCCTCTGTCGGCCATTTGAATCCACCCAGAGTTTCGTGCATGAACTCCATACGGAAATTCCTGAAACATGAGCAAAATCCGCCCGTTTTCCAGAACTACTGCCAATGGGTCGTTCAACGATTTTTTTCCATGGTCGGCTATGACCTGAATATCACTCCACGATTGACCGTTATCATTTGAGCGGCGAAGCACAATGTCATTTTGAGCGTGATCGTGTAACCCTACACGGCGTTCGGAAAAAGCAAGTACTGTTCCGCCATTTGTAGTTACCAGCGATGGAATCCGGTAACCGTAACCTTCTCCGTCGGCGCCATCCGTATCGAAACTAAATACCGGAGTGGTTTCTAATTTTGCGTTTTGGGCCCACCCGGAACCGGAATAAAAAAGAGATATTAGTATTAAGATTGCAAATTTTCTTATCGTCATTTTATCAGTTTTTATTTGTGTTTAAATTGACATTTGAGTAAAATCAGTTTTATTCTATTTCAATATTATAAAATGTAGCTGAAACATTGTTTCTTTTCATATAATCCTGAATAAAATAAACTACGTCAGAATTTGATTCTGCAACATTTACCTGCTCCGCAATTCCAGCCCCTTCGGTAACTTCATACAATTCCATTTCTCCCGAATGAAGAAAACATACTTTCCAATTGTTGTACCGAACAAATTGTTTGTACCTGTCTTCGGGGATGTATTTTTTTAGTTTTTCAATTAATGGTTTGTGCTCCGGAACATTTGCAAGATTCACCCACTCTTCAGGGTCGTCTTCAATATTATACAACTCCTCCGAACCATCGTAATAATGAATGTAACTCCATTTTTCAGTATGAATGGCATGATTACCATGGGCAATGGTCGTAACGGTTGCTTCATCCCAATCTGCGTTAGGATTTTCAATCAAAGGAATTAAACTTTTTCCCGATAAACCTTCTTTTTGAGGAAAGTTCGCCATTTCCACCAAAGTGGGGTAAATATCAACCAAATTAACAGGCTGGTTACACTTTGTGCCTGGATTAAAATCTCCTATTGTTTTCCCTTGGGGGGGAACAATAATAAACGGAACACGCGTTGAATTTCGCCAGGGTGTGTGTTTCCCCCAATGTTCTTTTTCTCCCAAATGCCAGCCGTGGTCGCTAAATAAAACAATCCATGTATTTTCAGCATTTTGGCCGTAATCCAATGCATCCACCAATTTTCCCACCTGCGCGTCGGCAAACGAAATGGCTGCCAGATAACCACGAATCAATGGTTTCCATTGGTTGTACTTTATGCAAGTCTCGTGTTTACCCGATGACCAGGCACCATGCGCCAGGTTGATCCCCGGAGTTGGGATGTCAAACATGTCTCCGGCAATGGTTTCCGGCAAAACAACCTCATCCAAATCATACATATCGAAATATTTTTTTGGCACATAAAAAGGTTGGTGCGGGCGGTAAAAACCACAGGCGATTAAAAATGGTTTGTTGTGTTTTTTTTGCAACTGATCAACTCCCCAAAGCGCAATTTTTCCATCGGGCATTTCACTGTCTGGAATATCGAATGCACAATAATCCCATGTTGAATATTTGTTAAAAGGACGGTCAACCAAAGCTCCCGGATTTTGAGGTAGGTTTACATCGAAACGTTTGATGTATTTCGTGGGATCCATTCCCTCGATACTCATCTCCTCTTCATTCACAGGGCCTCCAATGTGCTTTGTATCGGGGCCATAATCATCCCAATTTTCATAAATCTCACGACCGTAACCGTGGTTTATTTTACCTGCCCCAAGCGACGTGTAGCCATTCTGTCTGAAATAAAGCGGAAAACCAACTGCATCGGTATAATCATTGTAATGACCAAGGTTGTGATAAACTCCGCTTGTTTCGGGTCGCAACCCTGTTAAAATAGCCGCTCTTGAAGGACCACAAATTGGTGAAGTACAATGTGCATTGGTAAAAAGAATTCCGCGGTTTGCCAAGCGATCGATGTTTGGAGTATGCACTTTACCAGGATATCCGTCCATGCACCCCACCCAATCTGCCATGTCATCAACACCTATAAAAAGAATATTTGGCGATTCGTTTTGTGCCAAACTTACATTCGAAAAGGCAATCATAAAGATTACTACTATTTGAAATATATTTTTCATTACTATTTATTTGTCAACAGGTTTCAAATTTATTCCCTGATTTTCAGGAGTCCATTTTTTCAATTCACTAATTACGCCCTTGTATTTAGAATCTTTAGCAAGATTTTTCCATTCATTTAAATCTACATCCCGGTCATATAATTCTTCTCCACCATCTTTATACTGAATGTAAGTCCAATGCTCATCGCAAACTGAGTTATTACCAATTTCATGGGTGATAACTGCAGGACGCCTTTTTTTCTCATTATCTTCCAATTGAGGTATCAATGAAATTCCATCCAACTCATGACCGGGTTGAGGTAGGTTACACAATTCCAACAGTGTAGGATAAATATCTAATAAACTAACCGGCTGCTTACAAATCATTTCAGGTTTTGTTATTCCAGGGGCTTTAACGGTAAACAAAACCCGCGACGACCTTCTCCAAAGCGACCGTTTTGAAAACCGCTCTTTTTCCCCAAACTGATAACCGTGATCGCTCCAGAAAATTATGATTGTATTTTCAGCATATTTACTATTTTCAAGTGATTCGAGTAAATATCCAACCAGTGCATCAACATAAGCAATGGAAGCCAGATAAGCGCGAATGGCATTTTTCAGTTCACCACTTTCAGCGACCATTTTAAAACCTTTGTCGTTACCTGCCCGCATAAATTTTTTGGCACCTTCGGGTAAGTCATCCAAATCCCAATCAGGAGCCTCTGGCAATTTTACACTATCCATAGGGAGTGCATCAAAATATTTTTTTGGGGCGTAAAATGGCAGATGTGGATGAAATAATCCGAGCGCTAAAAAAAACGGTTTATCATGATTCTTACTCAAAAAATCCATTGCCCACTTTGTTGTTTTTCCATCACCCATATCAAAATCTTCGCAAAAAAATGGCCCCCAATCCCAGCTTCCGTTAGGGTGCGAAGGCATATCAGAAAACCATTCCCTGTCTTTTATTCCTAATTTTTCGAGATGTGGTTTTTGTTTAAACTTTTCAATTTCAAGCGGAAAATATTCATCCCACTGGTGAAGCGGATTAAATAATTCAGGTACAGTTTCATGATAAGTTTTTCCACCGCCAACTACCGTGTATCCATTTTTTTTGAACCACAAAGGCATGGTATTTAATTCGGGCCAACGTAATTTCCATGCTCCCGATTCATCACGGGCATTATTTACAATCCCTGTCCTTGCCGGGCTCATTCCCGTAAAAATTGCAGTTCGTGAAGGATTGCAAAGTGGTGCTGCACAATAGGCATTGGTAAAAAGCGTACCCATTTCTGCCAGTCTGTCCATATTGAGTGTTTCTACCATTTGAAAATCGTTGAGACATGATACCCAGTCGTTCATGTCGTCAACGGAAATCATGATGACATTTGGCTGTTTGTAAATTTCTTCGCTTGTACAATGGGTAAAAATTGCAATAAGGAAGAAGAATGATAATATAAATTCTAAATTTTTCATTATGAAATTCACCTAAATACATTTCCTAAAAATACGTAAAAGAAACATTTCACTAATCTTTATTTATGAATATCAGCATCAACCAAAGTTTCATAAAACTGCGGACTAAATGTAAAACATTCGATAGAAAATCGTTCATTTCTGTCCGGGCCTCCGTCCATTGGAACTACCTGTTCGTTTTCATCAAAGGGTTCTGATTCTCCGATTAGTACAAATCCATTTCGTTTTGAATTCCAATCGATATGACAATATCCCCAGGCAGCATTGGTTGTCAAAAATTTAGTTTTAAATTTTTCTGCTTTTGGTGTTTTGGAAATTGCAATGGTTGCTTCTTCACGGTCTCCGCTGAAATTACTTGCCACCGCAACTCTTCCTTTGTATTTTCCTGAAGTGATTTTCACTGCTCCCTGATGACATCGGCGTGCTTTATGATTTTTACGGGTTTGTGCTAAAAAGGATGGATTGCCTTCCAAGTCAAAAATCATTTCATTTTTATACCCTATTCTACTTTGTCTTCTGGAAACGACATAAATAGTTTTGTTGTCCAGCAGTGCCCACGATATTTCATTCAGTTCTCCCATATATTCCGGATAATCTTCTACATCATAAAAAACATCCCATGATTCACCTCCGTCCAATGAAATCAGAAAATGAACCGGGTCTACATAAAACGGAACTAAAATGGCATCTCCTTTTTGACCTTTCCATTCCATATCAACAATAAAAAGAGCATTAGTTGAAGGTGACTGACTGGGAGAAATGGTATCGGAACCATGAGTAACCAATTCAGTCATTTCCTTCATTAATTCAGGAGGACTCCATGTTTTACCTTTATCTTTGCTAGTAGTCCGATAAACACCCTGATATGCATTTGCATGTTGATGGGTACGGTGTCCTCCAGAAAAGTAACATTGAACCTCATCTTTCCACTCAACCATTGACGTGTATGCCACCACGCCATTTACATCTTGCATTAAAATTTGGTCGTCTATCCATGTTTTGCCACCATCAACACTTCTGGTTAAAACCACTGTAAGTCCTGGCGGTGCATCGTTTTTTCCTTTTACCTGAAAATGGTACGACGCAATTAAAGTTCCATCTTTTAAAGCAAGCAACCGAGGTTCTTTGGTTTCGTAAGCACCGTATTTTGTTCCTTCATACAATGTATCTCCTTTTGAAATATCAGTTGGTAAAAATCGCATGCCAGGATAAACCAACTTACCATCCTCAATTTTTCCGGTGATGTATTCTTTTCCTTTGTAAGTTTTATCCAGTTTGCTAATATCTCCACCAGCCAATTGTGTGTGCGAAAAATGAACAAAAATGGTATCGAGTTTTATTGCTACAATTTTGTCTGCATTGTTTTTGGCTGTTACTTTAACAATATTTTGCCCATACCAATCCGCTAAAAATGTGTTTTGATTTGAAGAAGAAAATTTATTGAGGTTCTCTGTATTTAGCAACTTTGCCTCGCCCTGTTTTTCAACTAATTCATATTGAAAAGAAATGTCTTTGTTTCCTGTTGTTAGATTGGCTTCCAATTCAACTTCAAACTTTTGAATAACCATGTTTGCTGGAATAACATGCTTTGGATGCGTTTTAAAAAAAACATTGGGCTGAACTACCTTTTTTGAAACCGTGAGTTTATTCTTGTTAGATTTTATCCAATCCAAATTAAATTTGGCAAATCTTATATCAGCTCTTTCACCGTTAAAATCATACTCGGCTAACATTCCAATTGAACCATCAGGAAGAATTGCCAGTGACGAATAATCGAAGTTGTTATTGTATAAAGGTCGTTGAACAGACCAATTCTCACCATCGTCATAACTTAAGGCAATAATTGATTTTCCTCTTTTTCTTCCATCAGGGCGCCCGGTAACTCCAATGTGTATCAAAACTCCGGGTTCTTTATCCGTTTTCCATTGGTAACGAAGCAGCGGCGACATACAACCTGTATCCACCAAATCATTTTGTACTTTCAAAGGCGACCAGGTTTTACCGCCGTCATCTGAATTTGTAATTAATCGAAATCCTTTTGAACGAACTGATGCCAATACTTTTCCACCTTCCAGTTGTATCATTTGAATTTCGTTTCCACCAAAGTTGCCATCTGTAGTTGGTGGAAAAAATTTACCATGTTTCCACGATTTTCCATTGTCATCGGAATACAAAGCATAATTAGTATCATGTCTTTTTCCTTTTTTCTGAAACGATTCTGACATGGGAATGATTACCCTGCCCTTGTATTTGCCCCTTGTAAGCGTTATTCCAACGCCGGGACCGCAAATTGATACAATGGTATTTTTACTGCTTTTTGAGACCACTGTAATTTCCTGAGGCTCCGACCAATTTAAACCTTCGTCGGTGCTTTTTATCACAAAAAGCCGTTCAATTTTATCTCCTTTTAATCCTGTATCAACTTGTTTTACACCGTGTGAACCATCGCCACTGTGTAGTTTCCTGGGGAAATAAATGTAAGTAAGAATAATAGTTCCATCCAAAGCCTGAACCATAACCGGGTTCATTACCACATTATCACCGGCTTCCTGAATTATCGTTGGCTTGCTCCAGGTTTCACCATTGTTGGTACTTCGTTTAAGTACAATATCGTTTTTAGCATGGTCGTGGTTCATGTCTTCACGACCTTCCATAACAGCCAAAATGGTTCCTTTTTGCGTTACCAGCAAAGAAGGAATCCGATAATTGTGGTATCCCATTCCATCGTTTAGTGGGTCGAAAATTATTTTCGAATAAAAAAAAGGTTTTTCAACTTTGGAATTTTGCTCCAGAGATTCGAATTGTGCTGAAACTCTAGCAGAGCAAAACAAATATAAAATCAAAAATATTATAATGTCTCTTTTCATTATCTCTTATTTTGTAATTGATTTTATTTTTTCCGCAAGAAGTTCTGCTAATTCTTCATGCCATTTATCATTTGGGTGAGTCCCATCAAGAAGAAAACCGTCTATATCTTTCCCTGAAATTACATATTCTTCAAAAATCTGCCACTGGTCAATTAATGCTATTTCATTTTCAACAGCTAATTTCCTAATAATTTCTACATACTTTTCTGTATTATCATAGCGCCATTTTTCATGTCTTTTCCCTAATGCATTTGGAGTCATAAGTATTATTTGACTTCCCGCTTTCTGAAGGGTATCCATTATATATTTTAGATTTTTTTCAAATTCAAATATCGGGATTCTCGGTTTATCATTATTACCATCAAACCAACTGTCGTTAATACCAAAACAAATAATGGTAATGTCTGGCTGATGAACCAAAACATGTGACTCCAAGCGGTCAAGGGCGTGTTTAACCCGATGGCGATTATTGTCACTCAAATAGCCGGTATGACTCCCTCCAATCCCTTCATTAAAAACCACATTTGGAATTCCTTCTTCTAACAAAAGTTCGGAAAGTCGTTGGGAATAAACACCTGTAATTGTATTTCGAAATGCTGTTGTAGAATTGCCAAAAGCAACTATCTTCAATCGTTCTGGTAGTTGATAATTTTCCCCGGTGTATGTTACATTTCGAATTCTAATTTTATTTTTACTATCACTTTTTCGCGGCTTAATGATGAGTTTATTAATTGAAGTAATTTTTTCTGAATTAACTAATCGGGTCGTTTGAAGTTGTTCATTAATAAAAACAGATAAACTTGAGCTCTCTAAATTCCAGGAAACAGAAATTTGTTGCCATTTTGCTATTTCATTATTTATGGGATAAAGTTTTATATTGGTGTTGATTTGATATTCGAAAACGATTTCATCTTGATTTTGTAAAACCAACTCCCCCATAAACCCTGATTCAATGCAATACTCGAAATGAATTGTTCCCGAGGCAATTTCAGAAAATTCAAATTCTGTCGGTTCAACAGAAATAGATTTTTCCTCTTTTTGAAGTAGAACCTCGATTTGGTTTTTACAGCTAAATAAGAAACTAACTAAAAGAATGCTAATTATTAATTTCCATTTCATCCGTTTATAATTTTATATTTTTAATTGCAACGTATGGAACTTACCATGATTTTATAATCATTATTTTTTGTGTTTAATAATTCTAAAATCATTGACGTTTCATAATCGAAATTTACAAAGTTAAATAATTGAACAATATGCATTATAGAAAATCAGGGAGCCATTGCTCCCTGAAATTTCTAACTAACCAAACTAAAACTAATCTATGAAAATAGTAGATCAAAGTCATCAAAAATTTAATTTATGAATAATTAAAATTAATATAAAAAGTCAACTTAGATGGTGCAATAATCTTTCACCAATTAGTACAGGATTGGATATTAAAGTAATAATCATACATAATAGGGGTAAATTTCTTTCTTATAATAAGTAGTTGAATTAGACCATTAATAAAAGTTGTTATTTTATTGTATAGAAGTTGTGTCGTTTATAGTATTTTAAATTACCCGTTCTATGAATAAGATCGTAAAAACAGGGGAGTCATTTCCGATAAATATTTAAACAAGAACTGGGAATTTTCCCAGGGAAATATGTACTAAAGATAAAAATGGATAAAGTATGCCAGTTTTTAGGTGAACGAAATATAAGTATACAGGAAGTTGGTTTTGCGACTGGTTATGACGATATCATCCGCTTTTACAGGGCTTTTAAGAAATATACCAAAATGACATCAAAAGAATATCGAATGAAATATTTCCCAATTGGCTAAATAGTAAAATTTATTGTAATTTACTATATCGTAACAAAGAAACTCAGGTGGTAAAATATCTCAAATCTTCCACATCCCTAATTAATGTCCTTAATTACGCTTAAATGTTTTTCTGTTGTAACCTTTCTTGTGTTATAATTATGATAATAAATATGATGTGCAGAGTCTGACGGATAAGGATCTTTAATTCCTGGAGGATAGTTGACCATTCCGTGAAAAGGAAGAGGTAATACTGTTTTACCCGATGCAGTATTAAGGTCCCCATCTTTTACCCAACCTACACTTTGGATCATAAAATCCCTTTTCCAACCTTTTGGCAAATCCGACAATGTATTTGCATCAAATTTAATAGATGTTTCATCACCTGCATTGGAGATAATGTATTTATCATCAGCTTCAGTAAGAAGAGGCAGTACATCTCCATATCGGGTATAATCTCCCTCAAGGTCGATCCATTTAGGCTCCTTCGAAACATCTGAATAATCGAACCAATGAGGTCCATACCTTCCTCCTTTTCTGAAACTACGGGAAAATCCTCTGTAATGGATATCAGCATAAACAGGTTTCATTTCGGTTGATTTAATGGGAGCTGTGGAATTACACGGTGAATAGAAGATTTGATTCCAGTACAATTCCATATTTGTACGAATACGAATGCGATGGTCGTCGGAAAGAAACTTACCTGTTAAGTTGACTATTACTGTTTTATCTTTTCCCATGGGGAATCCAAACCGATCAACAACAGTTTCCCAATGGCCATTTTTATTGATTACTTCTATTGAAGGCGAAGCAACATTTATGGAAGACGATTGTGAAAGTGCAACATTTATACTAGCATCTGTGGGGAAGATCCAACCTGTTAGAAACAGATAAAAGTCTTCTAACGGATTTACCTTCCCAAAATCCAGAATCAGGTCTTTCATTTCAGTTATGCCCTGATATTTTTCCAACTGAAAATTGGCGATATACTTATCATCTTTTTCCAAAATCAGAGGAAGTATGTCTGTTCCATTATGGTCAACTGCTGAAACAGGAACCTGTTTACCGTTAACAGTGTAAATTTTATATTCGGGGAAAGGAGGAGGTGAAAATTCTTCATCAACAAAAACTTCTATTGAATCAGGATGGTCAACGGCCATTAATCTGACTTTATCAAAATAAATGGTTTCCCATAATTCCGATGTTATTTGAATGGAGTAGAATCCGTTTTTTTCTTTCAGATTTTCACCTGGTATTTTAATATAATCATCTGATGCATCAGCGAAACCATAGGTTGTGGTGCCTCCCATAATACCAAGCGGCATTCCGAGAGCGCTCCTCCACATTATATCTTTTACAAAGACATATTCTTCCCCATTCCATGTATATAAAAATGGGCATGATCCTTTTAGTATTTGTTTCTCAATGAGGTCCTGATCGGAAACGGGGAAAAATATATTTTGTGGGACTCCATTTGTCCATGTAATGCGTATCACGTCAGCCTTTTCGCGGAAACCAATTCCAAAATGAATATTGGGTTCGTTTACAACTTTTGTTTGATACAAGTCTCCTGCCCTGATTTCTACTTTTGCACCAATACCAAAAAAGTTATTTTTTGCACTGCCTGTACGCAATCCCACCAATTTCATATTAACGAAATGATTTATGTTTCCACCATCATTCCGCAACAAACGAACCCCACCATTCAATCCCGCAACAACAATATCTTCATCACCATCCTCATTATAATCAAGAATTGCAATTTGCTTTCCTGATTTTAAATCTTGCGGTAATAAATCTGAAACATCATTAAAATTCCCATCTCCTTCGTTATGAAATAAAAATACCCCCTTACCCTCTTTTTTTGTTGATTCTCCAACTACAAAAAGATCAAGGAATCCATCATTATCGAAATCTAAAAATGAGGTGTCATACCCTTTCAAGTTTTGAAGAATAAGGAAAATTTCTTCTGATTTATCAGCTTTTTCAAATTTACCGTTACCTTGATTATTGTATAAAATATGACCTCCACCATTAAATGAAGTGACAAAAATGTCTAAAAATCCATCATTATCATAGTCACCAACGGTTACTGCACTTGAGCCTCCCGGCTTCAAATTAAACTCACTGGTTTTATCCTTAAAAACCCCTTGTCTCTGATTTGAATAAAAAATGTTGCTTGAATTTTCATTAACAATAAAAAGGTCAATATCACCATCATTATCAAAATCGCCAAATGCTGCATCTCTTGTTAAGGAATTTCCTCCATCTAAGTTCATTTTCTCAGTTTTCTCCAAAAATGATCCATCCGAATTATTCCGAAAAAGCACATTTGACGAAGAAGTAGCTTCAAATAAATCCAGGTCTCCATCGTGGTCTAAATCAAAAAACAAAGACATAATACCTTCCGTTTCGATATCAAGTTTTGCATCATTGGTAACATTACTAAAAGTACCGTCACCTGCATTTTTATATAAGATATTTAATCCCTCTTTTGAAATATACAGGTCAATATATCCATCGTTATCATAATCAGCAAAAATAGCAGAGGATTCAATCCCTGAATGTCGAATACCGGCTTCATTTGAAACATCCACAAATTTCCCCATATCATTTCTGAATAAAAAATGTTCATAAGTTGCGGATTGAGAATCAAAACTACCCGCATAAATATCCATATCTCCATCTCCGTCATAGTCGCATACGGTAACATGTGCAACATTTTCTCCAGTTTTTGATGAAGGAATTATATCCAAACCTGAAGAGGTAGTAATATCAGTAAATTTGATGGCATCAAGAACCGACTCCCATTCATTAAATTGAGAGGAAGTTTGTTGATCAAAAGTAATCACGGGGAATCCGATCAGGGAGCCTCCTGGTCCCTTCAATTCGAGAATGCCAGACTGATAAGGAGACGTAACCTTTAAATAATTATGAAATATTCTGAATGAGGTAATTGCCTTATCATTGTCTGATAATTGCAGAGCTCTGAGTGTATTGTCGTAATACTCAATTGCTTCTTTCGGAAATTCAGGAAATAGTTTGCTTATTTCTTCTATCTGCTCCAATGCCTGATCAGAATTACCCTTTCGAATCAGAATTTCGATTAAATTAAGGCGTGGCACTATATTATCAGGTGCATTTTCAACAACTTTCACAGTGTACTCTTCCCCCTGTTTTTGCGATTCTTCATCTGATTCTGTTGAATAAAGCTCAGAAAGATTATACAATGTTTTTATATGCCCCGGGGAAATTCGAAGTGATTCTTTAAGTTCTGAAATAGAACTTTCCCTATCACTGTTCATTTGATGCACTTTAGCCAAAATTAACCTGATATCTGGATCTTTAGGCTCAATTCTAATAGCTTTTCTAATCCGTTCTTCTGCTTCCTGATATTTACCCATTCTCAAGTAAACTAGTCCTAAATTAGCATAACCAAGTTTTTCTTTTGGTGCAATATCGATAAGCTTAAGAAACTCTGCTTCTGCCTCTTCCAGTTTGTTCTCTTCAAGATATGCAAGACCAAGGGTTCTGATTGTTATCATATCCAATGCTTTTTGCTTGCTTTTATTTTGAATATTTCCGCAACTAATTAGAAGGAAGGAATAGAGTCCCAATAATAAAAAAGCATGTGTAATTTTCATAGCAGTAATCTAAAAATGTTATAGATCTTTTTATAAATTTATTATAAAAACTTTGTGAGTACCTTTAAACACTTATCCTTCAATATCATATATGCCTTTAATGTAAGTCCCATTCAGGATATATAAATCAAGGTGATGGTCACCGTTGAAGTCCAATACTGTTATCTCGGAACCCTTACTTTCCTGAATATTCTCATAGGTATAATCACCAAATGTATACCGGAAATCAACCCGGCTTGTTGGGCTACATCTGTAAAAGTAGCTTTATATTCATGTGCATTCAGAATAACAGGAAATAACATGCATAAAAACCAGGAACAGAAATATATTAACTCCTTTTTCATATTATTCATCTTATAATTCAAAAATATTTAGTGCCTCATTGTTACGGGCTACCAATAATAGCAGATTATTTCCTTTTTTTATTACACAAATATCTCTGGCATCACCCTTGCTGCTAAGCCCGGATAATTTTGAGTTTATGATAGAAAATTTATCTTCCCCGTATTTAAGGACGCATCCATAGGACGCATCTAATCTGGAGGTTTCAACCTCTGTATTATAAATGTTGCCAACTGATAAGATTTCATTTACCCCATCTTTATCAATATCTAAAAATTCAAAGTCTTGAATTGGAGAAAATTGAGCTTCAATTGGCAATTTTTTAATTTCAAATTTACCATTACCTTGATTCTCTATAAATACACTTTCCAATAAGTCAGCTTCGTAATGAAGTGCACTATCTAATTCTTCCTTGCCATATATATCAATAAGACTAGCTTCTGCAAAAGATTGAAAACTAGGAAATTTTTCAACGATAAAAGGCATTTGTTGAGAAGAGCATTCACGGCCTCTTACGGGGACAAGTTCGTTTTTGTATGAATTGGAAAGTACAACATCAAAAGTTCCCGATTGGTCAAAATCATCGCAATAAATATGAAAGGATTTTCCATTGCCTACGTGATATTTAGAATTTAATCCTAAATTTCCGGCGAATAAATCCAAGTCTCCATCATTATCAAAATCATTGGCTGCAATGCTAAACCAAAGTCCTACAGAATTTTCCAGACCCGAAACAGAAATCTTTTCGAATACCCCATTTTTATTTTCCAGGAATTGAATGGAAGTCCATTCTCCAACAGTTATTAAATCATCATCCCCATCCTGGTCGTAATCCATAAAAATTGCGTCTGTAACCATTCCAATTTGCTCTAAATCAGGAGCATTCTTGCTGGTAACATCTATAAATTTCCCTTCTTCATTTAGCAATATATGTGAATTAGGGCTATATGGATATTTATCGGGAACAATTCTTCCACCAATAAAAATATCCAGATCACCATCTTTATCAATATCATTAACTTTTACACTTTGCCCGCTTGTAAAAATGGGAGGCAATGCATTTGTTGTTTTACTAAAATAGCCTTTCCCATCATTAGCATACAATCTGTCCTGAAACATTTCGTTGCCGGCCGGGAATTCACTGCCGCCACTAACCACATATAAATCCTGGTCACCATCATTATCAAAATCAAAAAACAAGGATTCCAGGTCTTCATAAAAATTATCATTACTCCAAGGCCCGTTTTGTTTGTTGAATTTCCCTGAAGAATTTTGGATATAAAGTTCACCACTTTGATTTGCAGCTCCGCCAACAAAAAAATCTTCCAGCCCATCGTTATTTGCATCAGCCTTTGAAATAAACGGACCATTATGAGATTGGCTATAGGGCAAAAGAATCTGATTTTCAAAATCGTCAAACGAATTTTCTGTGTGTTGGTAGGTAATCCCAATTTCATTGGAAGTTATTTGCCTGAAAGAAGGCTCAACTGTAACGTTGTCTGAATTTTTAGTTTTGATTACTTCATCGTAACTAAAAGAATACATATTGTTGGCTGGAAGATTCTCAATAAAAGTTGATTTTCCATCGGGCCAAATAATTTCGGTTTTCGGAACAGTGTCCATTTCTCCTAATCCAAAAATTAAAGAATGGTCCACGGACGATAAATATCCCTTTGCGTTGTGTAGTTCCTGATAAAGAGTTTCACTTCCCTTTTTAATTTTTATTTTAGATCCGATTGCAAACCTGTTTTTTTCCGGACCAGTTAAGTTGAATTTTATGTAATTGCCACCTAAACCATTTGCCGATTTACTTTCATATAATGAAACATTATCATCCATATTGTTGGTGACAAGGTCCAAATCTCCATCATTATCGAGGTCGCCATACGCTATGCCGTTTGAGTTAAAATTAAATTCATCCATCCAAAGGGCTGAACTCTTTTTATATTTATAGTTACCTAAATATTGGTAGACATTATTGGGAGTTACTCCTGTTATGGATAATTCGTTAATTTCAGAAATATTTAAATCCCTGTTTAATTCCTTTGATTTTTTTTGCATTGACTCTGTAAAATCCCCAAACATAAACTGACGTTTAACGCCATTTGAAATGAACAAATCTTTCATTCCATCATTATCAATATCGAAAGACAGAGGTGCCCAGCTCCAGTCCGATTTTGCTATTCCGGCAAGTTGTCCTATTTCGCTAAAAGTGCCATTGCCATTGTTTAATTGCAACGTATTTTGCATGTATTGGTAATGAAACCCATATTTTACCAGGCCACGAAATCTTGATGTATTCATGGGTAGCATCTCCACTTTGGATCGGATATGATCGTCCATTGCCATTTCAACCACGAAAATATCCAATAAACCATCGTTGTTGATATCCGACATTTCAGTTCCCATGCTACTTAAAGAAATATGGCCTATTTGATCGTATATGGTGTTTGTGAAACTTTTATTTCCATTATTTATATATAAAAGGTCGGGATCATCATAATCGCCACAAATATATAAATCCGGATAACCATCCTGATTTATATCTCCAACGGCAATTCCCAGTCGGTATCCAAAATTTGTCAATCCTGCTTTTGCTGATTTTTCTACAAATTTGTTTCCTATATTTTCATAAAAATTATCTGTCTTTAGCTTGCCGCTTTGAATATCGGCACGCAACTTTTTATACCTAATTTCCTTCAGGTGATGACTTGGGGGTGGCTGATTCATTAAATACATATCTAAATCACCATCCAGGTCGTAATCGAAAAAAGCGGTTTGAATAGAGTGGGAGGTATTGTCAAGGCCATATTCTTTCGCGGATTCTTTAAAAGTCAGGTCGCCGTTATTAATAAATAACTTATTCTTCCTATCAGACTCATTTTTTAATGGACCACCCCTGCAAACATATATATCCAGAAAACCATCAGAATTGATATCTACCATGTTTATTCCTGTGGTCCAACCGGTATGAATTCCACTGATACCAGAATTTTTACTGATATCTTCAAATTTTAAATCCCCTTTATTCAGGTATAATTTATCAAAAACCGAATTTCCCCCAAGAAAAATATCAGGTAGCCCATCATTATTAATGTCTCCAATTGCAACTCCACTTCCATTGTACATTGATTCATAGGTCACGTAGTTTTGTTCTTCGGTTTCTAATACCTTATTGGTAAAATAAAGGTTGGTATTCCGGGGATCAATGAGATTAAGGAAATACTCTTTTTCCTTTTTCTCATTGGATGGAGTAGGTTTGTTGTTATTATTTGAACACGACAAATTCAAAATAAACAACAATAGAATTATATATTTAGATGTACCCATAGCTACTATTTTTTGATGTGAATAACATGAAAGAAGATGCCAGTTATTATCAAAAACGTTATGTGCACCTGGAGTATGGTACCTTAAGATGCATACATTCAAAAACTGTAAATTGGAAAAGAACTGCAATATTATCTTTCTTCTTCAAATAACCTGTTTAATTCAGTCAACACCTCCTGGGTAATATCCAGTTTATCATCTCCATAAATTACCGTTTCGGTACCAGCAGTTGCAAAAACCATATTAAGTCCTTTTGATTTCGCATAACCCTCAACGAATTCGGCTATCTCTTTATTTATAATTTCAAGACCATCCAGCCTTAGTTTTTCAAACTGTTGTATGAATTTTTCCTGTTGAGCTTCAATTGCTTTCTGTTCTTGTTGTAGAGCCTGTTCAGTTGCAGTCTTGTTAGCAGCCGACATTTTTCCAATGTTTATATAATATGCATCTACTTTTACCTGGTATGGCTCAATTAAGCTTTCTATCTCTTTCCTTAATTTATCTTGTTCATCTTTTATTTCTTTATCCAAAGCTTTTAATCCTTCATACTCTTTCATTATAATTCCCACATCAATAAATGCAGTTTTGTTTTGTGAGCACGACATTAATAATAAAATAAATGCAAATAGTAGTGCGAAGTTTTTCATATTATACTGTTTATATTAAACTTATAATATATGAATAAAATTTCGAATTTTATGAATTAGTTGGTTTTTGGAAGCATTATTGCCCCTTGTAATTATTCTGTAAAATACGAAATAGGATTAAAAGTATCCTCATTCCCTATGTCAATAAATTTTATCTTAGTACTACAAAGTTAAACAGGAGAGAACTTTCGTAATCTCCTGTTTTAAACTAATGTATATCACTTTAACCGTAGAATATTATCCCCATGGGTGGTTATTCCCAAAAGCGGTAACTTCTACAATTTTTACTGTATAAGTATTGGAAGTTGAACCGTCTCCTGACTTTATGGTATAAGTCTTTGAGCCGGAAGACCAATCTTCTGTGATTCCTGCAAAAGGACTCATGGTTGCAAAAAGAACTGGAGATACAAATACTTTAAAAGTTGTCCAATCCTTACCTGGAAGAACCTGCACTATTACTTCTTTGGCATCATGGTTATAAAAAGTCCTTTGTGCGTCATATTCTACATCCCGAACATCTATAGATACACGGATTATTCTTGCATCACTATTTGAAGCAATTTCTTCGGTTACATAGTCTTTATCACAAGCAACAAATGATAAAATAAACACCGAAAATATAGCTATTATAATCTTTCTCATAATCATTTTATTTTAAATTTATTAATATCCAGGTGATTGAACAAGTTTGTCATTTTTAATTTTCACACTTTCAGCAATTGGCCAGTAGTAAAAATTCCAAATATTTGCATCGGTAGAATCATCGCCTCTGTTTGCCATAAACCTTGGCACATTTTGACCTACTTTATGAGCTCTGATTAAACCCCACCATCTTTGATTTTCTGCAAGCATTTCCCTTGCAACTTCGTCCAGAAGTTCATTTTCCAGCGTATTAAAATCAGTTGCGCCTGAATAATTTGCTAATCCGGCTCTGGTTCTGGTCATGTTTAAGATGTCAACAACAGCACTTGTTTGGCCTTTTGCAAGTAATGCTTCTGCCTTTAATAAAAGCATTCCTGTCCATCTATAGATTGGCAGGTCATTGTCCCAATACCTGCGGTTATCCGTAGTAACCAATATTCCGGGGAATTTAATGCACACATTTGTGGAGCCATCTCCATTAGTGTCAACCATTGAATTAATGTACCTTAAATCCCTTTTGTCATAAAAAGGTCCTGCATCATCGGTTTTGTCGAATGGATTATCATGTGCTTCGATGGTCTCATACTTTCTGAAAATGGTATTCATATTACTTCCAATTTCAATCCTGTTAAGTCCTTCATCGGTAACTGCAATAGGGAAAGTACCTTGCATTTCTATAGGAACATTATCTATTCGAAGGGTTATAGCATCGTGAAGATTGTTTTTTGGACCTACTAAATAATCGAAATAATTTGCCCAAATATATTCAGGGCAGTCATTTGCTTGCCTTTTAAAAATTGACTTCCAATCTGAAGTAACAAAGGATACACTACCGCCACTTGCACCAGGAATAGCATCAATAGATGCAATGGCAACGTCTAAATCGGCAACAACTGCAGAGGTAGAATATGCTCTGGCTGTCCACATGTAAACTTCTGCTTTTAATGCTAAAGCTGCAGGTTTACTAATAAAATTTTTATCTGCAATACCTGAAGGGAACAACGAAATAGCCTTATCAACATCTGCTTTAACTTGTGCTAATACTTCATCTTTGGAAGTACGCGCGTAATAATTCTCCAGTTCGGGCTTACCAAGGGTTGGTTCCAATACCAAAGGTACATCTCCATAAATTCTTACCAAATCAAAATAGATAAAAGCCCTGGTGAAATATGCTACTGCAAGAGCTGCATCTTTTTCCGCAGCATCATCAAATTCTATTTCTTCAATTTTAACAAACAATAAGTTGCAATGGTGAAGTAAGTTGTAATACCCACTCCAGTTTCCTCCTCCGAGAGTCGTAGTTTGTGTATGAAGTTGGATGTGCCCTGTAAACCGTGGTCCCAAACCACCTGGTCTGAACGCATCAGTCCTGGCATCGGTAATACCAACATAATTATCATTACCATCCAATGTCGACATAAGTCTTGCCTGTATGCCGTTCGCATAGGCTACAGCATCACCGGGCACTTTCCAAAAACTGGCTCCGGTAATGTTATTGTACGTGTCCACATCTAAATGGTCCACACACCCGACTAAAAGTATGGTGCTTAGTACAAGTAGTTTAAATATATTAAGTATTTTTTTCATATTGCTTTATTTTAAAATTTAACATCTATTCCAAAGTTCATAATCAGTGGTGCCGGTGGGACAGTTCTAAGCTTATCTGCGGCATCTGTCTGAGAAGGGTCCGGACCTTTGTAATTTGTTAAATACCCTACATTAGTTGCTGAAGCAAATGCACTAAAATCTGCAAGTCCGATTTTATTAGCCCAAGCCTTTGGAAGTGTATATTTAAATTCTATATTTCTTAGAGCCAGGTAATCTGTTGATTGCATAAAGGGTTCACTATTTCTTTCATAATTCCATGCCGCATGCCGGTTTGCCCAGGCATACATTGAGAAATTATTATCTCCTTCTTCGAGCCATGATTCTCTAACAGTTAAACCAGGCCTGTCCGCTCCTTGTGCCTGAGCTATCATCCTCATACCATGCCAGTCATCAGAAATAGCTCCTGTCATAGCTTCCAGTGTAAATGAAAACATAAAATCGCCAAAACTACCCGATTTGTAATGAAATCTATTGGTCGTACCAAACCTTTTATCAGGTGTTGCCCAACCTTTAAACTCCCGGTCATAAGAATTAACCAATCCATCACCGTTTAAATCAGCCCATGCATAATCACCGGGTTTTTTAATTTGCCTTTTATTTGCCGAAGATGCTGAAATTTCATCGTAGTGAGTTGCGTTATAAGCATCTGCTTCATCCCAGTTTTGTATTACACCTTCATTTACATAGCCATAAACAGCGCCCCAGCGTTCTCCTTCAGCATAACCTCCCACAAGAATAGGATCTCCGGTCGGATCATCAGGATTGGTAACAAAGTAACCACTTATACGATTGCTCTCGGTACCATTTTCAGGTAATTTTGTGGTTTTTTGACTTAAAAAATCATTATAAAATGCTGATGCATTCCATGATAATTTATCAGTATTTACAATTTTTGCATCAATAACTATTTCAAGGCCTTTACTAGCAAAAGTCCCAATATTAGTCCTGATTCCGCTAAATCCTGTAAAAGAAGGCAATGGTTCTGAATATAATCTGTTAACAGATGCCTTATCGTAATATTCAATAGAAGCATTTAATCTATTATCTTCAAGAAATCCCATTTCAAGCTTGGTTCCCATTTCTCTGGTTGTTTCCCAAACTAAAGAGGTGTTTTGTAAGGTCGATTGATAAATACCTCCTACTCCGGCATAGGTATTTGTAGAATAGGCACCATTGGTATCATTAATACTCAAATTTTTGGATTTTCCAGCTTCTCCATATGAAGCAGTAAGTTTTGCTTTTTTAAACCAGCTTGACATGTCCATACCACTCCAAAAACCTTCTTTGTCAATATTCCAGCCAGCCGAAACTCCTGGGAAAAATCCAAATTTATTGTCTTCGGTAAACTTATAATGCCCGTCATACCTAAGTGAGGCATTAAAAAGGTAACGTTTATCATAGTCATAACGTAAACGCCCAAACCAACTTTGTATGGCAGTTTTTCCATACGTGGTATAAGTCGTTGAATTTTCCGCAGGGAGAGAAGAAATAATCGTTGGGATTAAATCTGTTGACGCTCCAAAAGTTGATGATGACATAACGTATGCATATCCATTTCTGAATGATGTACCTCCTAATAAACTCAGGTTATGAAAATCATTGAATGTTTTATCATACGTTAAAAGAGCTTCAAACTGAGTATTAAGTTCATTAGTCATCCATCCTGATTGACTACGCTTTGAACCTTGTATTAAGTTTTCATAAATAAAAGATAAGTAATTAGCTGATTCTTGTCTCAATTGTACAGAGGGTTTGAATTTTAAGCCATCAATAATTTCCCATTCCATGAAAGCCCTTAATTTCATATCTGTATTAATCCGCTCCCTTAGAAGATTATCTTCATAATATTCAGGATTATATTTACCACTGTTTTTAAAGTTTGGAGCAGGGGTACCATCATCATTATAATACCTTACTGTTGATGCTTGCCTTCCAGACCTCTCGTACCAGCTATTACCTTCTCCGCCGTTTTCATCTTCAATACCATAATTAAAACTAATCCCGGACTTTACTTTGTCAGATAACTGAAATTCTGCGTTTCCATTCAAATAATACCTTAAGTAGTCATTAAATACACCAACCCCGTTAACATCGAGATAACTCCCGGATATACTATAAGTAGCTTTATCGGTACCACCACTCAAATTTAAAAAATAACTGTCAGCGTCACCACTCGTAAGAGTTTTATCTTGCCAGTCAGTTGCAATATAAGCAAGTTGCCTGCCGGTTACAGGGTCAGTTGTTTGATAATATCCATCAGGCAAACTTCCACCACCATATTGGAGGACGTCATCTAACCAGTATACTGTTGAAGCAGCGTTTTCAATATACCCAGGCTGTTCCGGACTAAATTTCTGAACAGCAGACCACCAATGGGCTCTTCCATCAACAAACTGATAACCGATACTGCGTTCATAATTTAAGTACGACATTCTTGCGTAATACAACTCTTCTTCAAAAGTCAGGGTTTCTTGCTTATGCCTGTCAATATTCTGAAATTCCTTGGAATACTTAAATTGAACATTAAATTTACCTTTTTTCCCTCGCCTGGTTTTAACAATGATTACACCATTGGCTGCCTCCGCTCCATAAATAGCAGCAGACGCTGCATCTTTTAAAATGGTAAATTCTTCTACATCGTTCATGTCAATGGAACCCAAATCATCCTGTACGAATCCGTCAACAATATACAATGGACTATCGCCACCAAACCCTGGTGTTGTACCACCCCTGATCTGAATAGCAGGTGCTGAACCCGAACGCCCGTCACTTTGAATGACTGAAACACCTGATACCTTTCCAATAAGAGCATTTGCTGCATTACCCCCCGCAGGAATGTTTTGAAGAGGTTCAGCATCCACTGTTACAATTGAAGTAGTAACAGTTACTTTTGACTGAGTTGAATAACCAGTAACAACAACCTCCTCAATAGATTCAATGTCCTGTTGCAAAACAACATTAATTGTCGTTTGTCCTGCAACGGGAACTTCCTGTAATTCAAAACCTATAAATGAAAACACTAATACATTGTTTTCATTAACGCCAATTTGAAACTCACCATCCATATTGGTAGTGGTTCCCTGTGTTGTTCCTTTAATAACAATAGAAACACCGGGCAGTGACTCTCCGGAATCAGTAGTAACAGTACCATTTACTGTCTTTGTTTGTGCAAATCCGGTTGTTTGGAATAGTACCAAACACAGCATCGAAAGAAAAATTCCCAAACTACCTGAGAACATTCTTCCAAATAGAAATTTGTCTTTTTTGTAGTTTCTCATAAATAATGATTTTTACACTTGTTAGATTTTCAATTAAATTTTTCGATGGTTAAAAGTACTTTGATGTAAAAATCTATTGGGTGCAGATATCTTTCTGTAAGGGGGCAAATCCAACGGAAAAATGCACATTTCTTTCCAAAGTGGGGTAATTTTCTTACATTTAGGTTCAGTCAATCTAAATGAAGTTAAAAAGTGTTTAATTTATAGTTCTATATCAATCCGTGAAAAAGGTCCTGTTTTTATGAATTTAAATTTCGCAAATCGTTTTCTATTGTTAATACTCCCAATCTGCTTTTTATTCCAAATTAATTCGTTTGGTCAGAAACCATTTTGGGGAAAAGCTGAGGCTGAGTTAAAATTTAAACATTTAACAGCCGAACAGGGATTAAGCTCGAATGTTACAAGTATTATTTTAAAAGACCACCAGGGATTTATGTGGTTTGGTACTGACGCAGGTCTGAATAAATATGACGGATTTCAAATTAAAACATATAATTACGGAGATGAACAAAAAAATACTTTAAGCAATGGAGTAATTAAATCTTTGTTTGAAGATAAATCCAGACGAATATGGATTGGCACAGATAAAGGATTAAACCTTTATAACCCTGTCGATGAGCTACTTGTTCATTTTTTAAGCGAAGCAGACAATCCGGGCAGTCTTTCTAATAATACCATTTCTGCAATTACAGAAGATAAAAATGGAAGTCTTTGGATTGGCACTTTTTACGGACTAAATAAATTAACCAGTTGGGAAAACGAACAACCCTCATTTCAACGATTCTATTCTGAATACACAGATTCATCAACGCTAAGTAATAACCGAATATTTTGCCTGTTTTCTGATAGTAACGATAATTTATGGATTGGTACTGAAGGGGGCGGACTAAGTTTATTGTCTGCAGAAGATAAAAATTACGGCACTTTCAAATTCCAGCATATTTCTTCTAAAAGACCTGACAACTCCGAATTTGGAGAATCGGTAATTTTCACTATTGAAGAAGATAATCAGGGTAATATTTTGGTTGGAAGTGACAATGGTTTTACTATTATTGATACAAAACAGTCGGAAATTACTTTTAAACATTATCTCCCCAAAAGAGATGCTGAAAATTGGTTTTCGGAAGAAAACATTTATTCCATTGTTGAAGATGGAAATGGACAAATTTGGATTGGAACATTTGGAGGAGGTCTTTTCCTTTTCAATCCTCGAGAAGAAACTTTCAAAAAATATCAGCATGATGTTTACAATGATCAATCAATTAGCAGAAACCATCTGTTTTCAGTGAATTCTACCGATGATGGACTTCTGTGGATTGCTGCAAGAGAGACAGGTATCGACCGTGTAAATCCCGGAACACAGATTTTTACACATCTCCAGCACATTCCAAATAATTCTAATAGTTTATCAAACAATGTAATAAAAGCAATTTCGGAAAGTCCAGATGGAAAGTTTTGGTTCGGAACTTTTGGTGGTGGATTGAACAAGTATGATCCTACAACTGCAAGTTTTGAGGCATTTTACCACGATCCAAATAATTCTGCTTCGTTATGCAGCGATATTGTTGAATCTACCTGTTTCGACTATCTCGGACAACTTTGGATCGGGACAACAAAAGGGGTGAATATGTACAACCCAAAAACTGATCAGTTTCAAAGTTTCAAACATGATTCTCAGAATCCAAATAGTATTTCTGATGCCAATATTTGGTTTATTTTTCCGGCAAAAGATGAATCGGGAATTTGGATTGCTACATACGATGGGTTAGATAAATACGATTGGAACGAAAACAAATTTTATCATTTCAAAAATAATTCGCAAGTTGAAACTTCGCTTAGTTTCAATTTTATCCGTGCAGTTTACGAAGATGATGATCAAAATTTATGGATTTGTTCGTGGGGCGGCGGTTTAGACCAATTAGTATTAAAAGAAAATACCAATTTACAAAATGCCCAATTTATTCATCATACACATAATCCAGATGATAAAAATAGTATTAGCAACGACCTTGTAAATACAATTTTTGAAGATTCGAAAGGAAGATTATGGGTAGGAACTCAGGAAGGTTTAAATTTATTTAATAAACAGACCAGAGAATTTCAATCCTTTTTTAAATCCGACGGATTGGCTGATAATGTAATTAAAGGAATTCAGGAGGACATGTCTGGAACTATTTGGATTAGCACACAAAACGGATTGTCCAGTTTTAATCCGGAGGATAACAAATTCAGGAATTATTATAAAAAAGACGGGCTACAAGGAGATATTTTTAATTTGTCATCGTGCATTCGGAATTCAAGGAACGAATTAATGTTTGGTGGTAATTCAGGTGTCAGTGTTTTTAATCCTGAGAAAATTTTAAAGAAAAGTGAGTTCCCAAAAGTTTATTTTACAGGAATTAAAATTAACAGTCAAAATATTTATCCCGGAGAAGAAGTGGGTGACAGGGTGCTTTTTAATAAATCGTTGAATCTTTCTCCGAAAATTGAACTAAAACATAACGAAAATGTGATAAACTTCGATTTTACGGCCATTGAATACGTTTACCCGGAAAAAATTGAATTTGCATACAAACTGGAAGGTGCAGATAAAGACTGGAATTATGCCCCGTACAACAACAGAATGGTTATCTATACAGGACTAAAAAGAGGCAAATACAAATTCAGGATAAAAGCATCGAATATTAATGGAGAATGGGGCGACAACGAAAAAACAATTGAATTCAAAATTTCACCACCCCTGGCAAAAACTAACCTCGCCATACTATTATATGTTTTGGTAATACTAACCATTGTATATTTTATAAGAGAGCAAATGAAAGCAAGAATTCGTATTAAGCGCGAATTAGCTAAAGAAAAAGAAGAACATAAATGTCAGGTTGAGATTGACCAGTTTAAATTACAGTTTTTCACAAATATTTCGCACGAATTTCGAACACCACTAACATTGATTTCCGGGCCACTACAAAAATTAATTAACAGCAAAGGCAAACTACCGGAAACACAAAAAGAGAATTATTTAAATATGATGAACCGTAGCGTTTCAATACTTTCAAAACTTGTTGAGCAGCTGCTGGATTTTAGGAAAGCCGAAAAAAACAAAATGAAATTACATGTGAGTTATTCCGACATTGGTGAACAACTTCGAAATCTTTCTGATAATTTTCAGGATTTTGCTAGTCAAAAAAACCTCGACTTTTCGTTTGAATCAGATCATGATTCGGTTCATTACTGGTACGATCAAGATAAGGTGGAAAAGATTTACTACAATTTACTATCAAACGCATTTAAATTTACACCAGTAGGTGGAACCATAAAAGTGTCGTTAAAAAACAAAGGTGAAATTGATTTTCTGTCAAATGTAACAAATGAATCGAAAGAAGATTATTTTTGTTTAGTTGTTGAAGATACAGGAAAAGGTATCAGTGAAGATAATAAACAATACATTTTTGACCGTTTCGCTCAAATCGATTCAGGAAAACTAAATGTTGGTGGAACAGGAATTGGTTTATCGTTTACAAAAAAAATGGTTGAACTGCACCGTGGTTTTATTCAGTTGGAAAGTGAAGTGGGAGTTGGTAGCATGTTTTATGTTTGGCTGCCTGCTTTGGAAAATTTTTTCACCGAGGAAGAAATCACACAAAAAGTTACTGCTGAAAAAGATTATGTTGAAACTGTAAATAGTCTGCCACTCCCCCTTCTTCCCGACAGTGAAGATTCGGGCGATGACCAACCCATTTCATCAAAAAAAATTACGATTCTGATTGTTGAAGATTATAATGATTTACGAAATTTCCTTGCTGAAATATTCAACAAAAAATACAATATCTTATTGGCTTCAAACGGACGAGAGGGATTGGAAAAAGTACACAGAAATGGTCCGGATCTCATAATAACAGATGTAATGATGCCAGAAATGGACGGATTGGAATTTACAAAAAGTGTTAAAAAGAATTTGAGTTCGAATCACATTCCGATAATTATGTTAACTGCTAAAAATACCAGAGACAGTGAAATTGAAGGGCTTGAAACTGGTGCAGATTATTACATTTCCAAACCGTTCAATGTGGAACAATTGCAGCTGGTTGTTAAAAATATTATTGAAAACCGTACAAAACTACATCAGAAATATGCCGGGGTAAAAATGCCCGAACCTAAAGAAGTTGAAGTGATTTCGATTGATGAAAAATTTATGACGAAGGTTGGTGAAGTTATTGAAGAAAATATTTCTGAACCTGAATTTAGTGTGGAAAAACTAGCTTCTGAAACCAATTTAAGTACTGTTCATTTATACAGAAAATTAAAAGCCTTAACCGGAATGACACCCAATGAATTTATTCGTTCATTCCGAATGAAACGAGCGACTCAACTGCTTCGACAAAAAAAACTAATGATTTCTGAAGTTGCATATGCTGTTGGTTTTAACGACCCAAAGTATTTCCGAAAATGTTTTAAAAAGGCGTTTGGGGTTAGTCCGAGTGAGTTTGAGAAATAGAAAATACAAACGATCATAGTCGTTAATACAATCATAATCTCAGATTTCAATTGAAGTTTTTAAGAATTTCTTTAAATAAAAGTAAAGCCAAATAAATATCACCTTATACTTACTTCCATAGTATAAGTAAATTGTCTACGTACCAATTTATAGGAATATTACGGCGTAAAGACCAAAAAAGGGGCTTCCGCCCCTTCTCTTTCTATTCGAAGTTAATTTGTGCTTCCACTTCGGTAATCTTTTCATCGAGCACATTTTGCACAGTTTCTAAAACCGTTGTTACCACAATGTTGTGGCTGGTTTTAAACTCTCGGCCTGCGGCATCTCTCAGGGCAATTGTGGCACTCAACCCATCGTTGCCCAACTGAAACTCGTTCAGGTTCTGTTTTGCATCGTTAAGCTTCCGCCACTTCTCAATCACAATGGTCAGGTTCTGCACTTTCTGGATGCGTTTTTCCAAACTGATAATCGGATTCTCGTTTTTAAGTTCCGATTTTACTACTTCCAATTTTGCACTTTCAGCTTTGCCGTTTGTTTTTTTCGCAGTTGCTGTTGTCATAATGTTTTACCCATGCCCTTGGGATTTATTTTGGTATCTGGCACACCGGTTAAAATTACGGTACCAACACCATTGAGCCGCGGCAGATAAGTGCAAGGCTGAATGTCTGGTTTCCTGGTGTGCATACAGACCCCCTCCGCTTCGCTCGTCCCCCTAAAAACAGGGGGACAATTGAAAAAAAGGAAAGCTGACCGAACCCGAAGGGCTTGGCCTTGCCTGGTTCTGACGGGCGATCAATATCTTTGTAACGGAATTTGGAGTGGTTTCCTTCTCAGAAAAAGAAAAAGGGCAGTTCAATAACCACCCTTTAATGTTAACCCCCAAACACACAATGCCAGGAATGGCATTGCACGTACAAGTTATGAAAATAAATTCAGAATTCAAATATCAATTGCTCCCTCCTAATTACTTTAGTTTCCTATTTTTTCTCCGGAAATTTCAAATGTATGTAGCTCTCTTTTTCGGAAATTTGCCGGATACATGGAACGCCTTTCACTGTTGGGAATATTTCCCATGCAGCATAAAAATCATTGGTTAAGCTGTTCATCCAGGCAATTTCACCAAACATCCCGTTTAGGCATAGATTTATTACAGCCATTTTAGCACAATTTGGATCCACATCTGCCCCATAGAAAGTAGAAAATCTATTGACTTTTGCCATTGCCATTAACATTCGTCCGCTACTACAAGCAGGGTCGGCAATGCGTTTCGTTGGTTGAGTCGCATTTTGCATCCTTGCCATCATATCGCAAATGGGTTGTGGGGTAAAAAACTGGCCGTTCTTGCCGAAGCTCAAATGTTGTTGAAAATAATCGCCCAGCACATCTACCAACCCGGTTCCATCGCCTGTCATCTCAATAACAAGGGCAGCCAATGCTTCAGAAATCAGATAAGCTTCCGGCTTTTCATATTTACGAATGGTATCCAGGTATTTATCTTCCATCCTACCATGTGAGAAAGCACAAATGAGCAGGGTCAGGAAATCAGGAGAAACCGTATGCACCCCATATCGGAGTGCAATTCGGTTGATTAGATATTCAAATTTTTGTATTTTTTTCATAACCCTTCTTTTAAAAAGAGAAGGAAACCGGAATGGCTTCTTTTTCGTTATTGATTTCCGCAGGTGCAACCGGTTTCTGCTGATGTTCCAGCACGTAATCCACGGCACGTTGAGCTAAACTGGCAGCCATAACAAAGAATTTATTGTCGCTTTTTAGTTCAATGTGAAAACCCACGTTCTTTGAACGTGGTCAGAGAAGTTTTACGGGTTTGCCTCTAAAAGGACTCATTGGTATCTTTCAAGAGTTGTTTCCGCAACCAAAAAAGATAAAACAATGAG
>Ga0209249_1000303_pt1 | contig 64704 bp, 52 predicted proteins | sample SaaInlV_200m_DNA_4_FD_184653 | JGI IMG/M metagenome (GOLD analysis project Ga0209249, IMG submission 184653) | Marine microbial communities from expanding oxygen minimum zones in the Saanich Inlet - SI037_S3LV_200m_DNA (SPAdes) (version 2) | ecosystem: Environmental > Aquatic > Marine >...
CATTGACAAAGGATTGAATCCTTTTAAAAAACTACTACAAAGACCTGTCACTGAAGATGATATCACAAAACTTACCGAAATAAAAATAAAGCGAATTTCCAAATATGATGCTTTCAAAGCAGATGATCATATCAAGGCTATAGATAAGGAGCTCCTGATTGTACAAAATCATCTTAGCAATCTCATAATATATGCCATTGACTATTTTAAAGGATTGAAAAAAAGGTACGGTAAGGGGAAAGAGAGAAAAACAGAAATACGAAACTTCGATAATATTGTGGCAACCAAAGTTGTAGTTGCCAATGAAAAGCTCTACGCTAATTTTGATGATGGTTTTATTGGAACATCCCTGAAAAAAGACCAATTTCTCTTCGAATGTTCTGACATTGATGAAGTAATCATTATTCGTAAAGATGGATCATACCTTATCACTAAGGTTGCTCCCAAAGCCTTTGTGGGTAAGAATATTCTGCATGTAAGCGTATTCAAAAAAAATGACGCCCGAACAACCTATAACCTTACTTATCGAGATGGTAAGAATGGCCATTCATATATAAAAAGATTCGCAATAAAAGGAGTTACCCGCGATAAAGAATATCAACTGACAAAAGGAACCACCGGATCGCGAATTACCTATTTATCCGTTAATCCAAATGGCGAAGCTGAAGTAATCAGGGTTGTTTTGAAGCCCAAACCAAAATTAAAGAAGCTCAATTTCGAATTTGATTTCAGTGAACTGGCGATAAAGAATAAAAACGCCATGGGCAATATTCTTACGAAGCATAGTGTTCATAAGATCAGTCTAAAAGAAAAAGGAGTTTCAACTCTTGGAGGAAGACAAATATGGTTTGACGGAGATGTCAACAGGCTCAATGCTGATTCGCGAGGAATATACCTTGGAGAATTCACCGGAGACGATCGCATTCTGATTATAACCAAAAGAGGCAGTTTCAGACTCACGAATTATGATCTGAGCAATCATTTTGATGAAGAAATTTTACTTATTGAGAAATTTGATTCCTCCAAAGTATATTCTTGCATATTCTTTGACGCTGACCAGAAATTCTATTATTTGAAACGCTTCCAGATTGACGGCTCTACCAATGGGAGGCCTCAAACATTTGTTGGTGATAATCCTGATTCAATCCTTATTCATCTAATAGAAGATCTTTTACCCAATATTGAGATTTGCTTCGGCGGTAAGAACTCAGAGAAAGAAAACGAAAAGATCTTTGTTGCGGAATTCATAGCTCTTAAAAGCTTCAAGGCCCGAGGTAAACGTCTGACAAACCATGAAGTTGAAAAGATTGTCAAACTCGAATCTACCGAACCAGACCCTGAACTGATTGATTCAATTTATGGTGAAGGATTTTTCACAATTCATCAAGAAGAAACTGCTCTGGAAGTGGAGGATTATGAAACCCTCACCAAATCAGATTCAGGCAATAAGGAAACTACCGTAATTCCTGAAAAACTGACCGAGAAGAAAGCAGAGAAAGAAACAAAAACAGTGGATAAGAGTAAGAAACCTGATGATAAAATTAAATCTCCCAAAACCACTGAAGAACAGAATCGGGATGATGATGATGACAATTCTTCAGCACAGATGACTCTTGAATGGTAGACGAAACAACAAATTGCCTGGTAATCATGGGATTCATGGGTTCAGGGAAATCAACCCTGGGGCGTTCACTTGCTAAAAGCTGGCAGTGCGACTTTACCGATCTTGATCATTATATTGAGGCCAGTACACAAATGAGTATATCCCGCATCTTTGAATTACATGGTGAATCTGGATTCCGAAAAAAAGAACGCCTGGCATTAATTGAAATCTTGCGATCACCAATACCGAAAGTTTTGTCTCTTGGAGGAGGTACACCCTGTTTTCTGAACAACATGAATGAAATTAATAATCTTTCCAGAAGCGTGTATCTGAAACTTTCGCCAAAAGAATTGACAAGACGCCTGCATAGATCTCATAATCCACGTCCCTTGCTAGCCGGGAAATCAATATCAGAATTGGAAGAATACATACAAAAAGAACTATGCCATCGAGAACAATACTACGGATTAGCCAAACATATCATCGAATCTGACAGTATCAGAACAGAAGATCTAATCACCTTTCTCCCCAGACTTTAACAACTTGCTCTTCTCATCAAAATCCAGTGCTTTCCAAAGAGCTGCAGTCATCTGTTCTTCCACATCGCCAAATCGATCCTGATAGTCTTCGATGCTTCTGCGTATCACACCATGCGCTTCCTCACGGGAATATATATGTGTAATTTCAGTCTTCTTTTTTGAAAGACCAGGCATATCCTTATATGTCAAGAAATAGTGTCTCAACCTGGCAATAAGAGTTTCAGGAATGTACTCTATATCACGCCAATGCTGATATACTTCATCATTTTTCATAATGGCAATTATCTTATCATCAGCTTCACCACCATCAATCATTCTGAATCCTCCGATAGGAATTGCTTTCACTAAAAGATTACCATGTTCAATATGTCGTTCAGTAAGAACGCAAATATCTAAGGGATCCCCATCACCCATAAGCTCTTTTCGTCCGGTTTTTGCCCGGCATAAATTCGCAACTCTCTCCCAGCAATATGTCTGAGGAATAAATCCATAGAGAGCTGGAACATGATTTGAAAATTTCTGTGGGCGGTCAACCTTCATATATCCTGATTCTTTATCAATCTCATACTTAACAGTATCAGTTGGTACAACTTCGATATATGCTGTAATCTCATCAGGAGCGAGTTCACCTATTGATATACCATGCCATGGATGGGATGTATATCTCAGGCCAATCATCTCCCATAAACGACTCAATTCTTCTTTTGCCATTTGTTGGGTGTTATATCTGCAAATTTAGCATTTACCTGATTAAAACCGGAAATAAATAAACGGTACTAATTCACTTGACTGGAACATGTAAATAATAAATAGTACGGCCATCATTGAAACAATTTTGAGCCAATAAGGCCAGGTAATAAACCTTCCTCTGAAGTTTTCAATCCATCCGGTAGGTACAAGGATAAATAAAAAGCTTATTATCAATATAATTAAGGAAAGGCCATAGGCTGGGAAAAGACTATCAAAACTACCGCCTCCAAAGCTGGTAAATATCTGTTTGAACATATTGAAACCAACCTGGGGCGTTTCGGCCCGGAAAAATACCCAGCCAATGGTAATCAGGTGAAAAGTAAATAATCGTCTGATCCAAAGCCTGGTGGATTGACCTCGATTTGGAAGGAGCTTTTCTATAACCAACAATATCCCATGATATGCTCCCCAAATAAGAAAGCGCCAGTGAGCACCGTGCCATAAACCACCCAGTACCATTGTAATCATTAAATTGATATTCTGTCGCAATTTACCATGCCGGTTTCCTCCCATTGGAATGTATAAATAATCGCGCAACCAACTTGAAAGACTGATGTGCCAGCGTCGCCAGAAATCAGTAATTGACACAGACTGATACGGAGCATTAAAGTTTACAGGTAGTTTAAAACCAAGCAGCAGGGCAACCCCAATAGCAATATCTGTATATCCTGAAAAATCAAAAAATATCTGAACGGAATAACTATATATTGAAAGAAGATTTTCAAAACCCGAATAATAAGCCGGTGATTGAAACACCTTATCAACTACTTGAACGGCCAAAAAATCAGCTACAACCATTTTTTTAAGTAAGCCACCAAGAATAAGATACACAGCATGCCACATCTGGCGGCGCGTGAGCTTATACTTTTGATACAATTGAGGGATAAAGGAGGCTGCCCTTACAATTGGCCCTGCCACCAGCTGTGGAAAGAAGGACACGTAAAAACCAAAATCCAGGAGACTGGTCACAGGCTTGACCTGTCCCCGATACACATCTACTGAATAGGAAATGGTTTGAAATGTATAAAATGAAATTCCCACAGGCAGGATGATATGATCAATATCTAATGTTGCTCCACTTAATTCATTCCAGAAAAGAGCCAGATAATTGGTAACTCCAATATCGTGATTCAATAATCCAGACAACAGATCTGAAATAAAATAGGCATATTTGAAATAAAAGAGAATACTCAGGTTGACTACAATACTTAGGATCAGCCAGGCTTTCTTCCTGTATCCGTCAGAACTCCTGAATATGGCTTTACCGATGAAATAGTCAGCAAGTGTTGATACAACCAGCATAAAGAAAAATAATCCCCCGGCTTTATAATAGAAAAACAAACTGACTACCAGGAGGTAGGCATTCCTCATAACGGGTTTCTTATAAAAGAAGGAATAAACGAGCAGTACTACTGCCAGCATCACCCAAAAAAGGGAACTGGTGAAATACATCGGATCCTCCGGTGTATAAAGGAGGATATGTAACCACTTATTCTCCATTCTCCCCTTGCTCTACATATCTCTGAAAACCCTCAATAAGAGCAGCATATATTCCATCTGCAACTACTGCTCCACCTGGAATAGTAAAGTGGGTATAATCTTTGCGCAATAATGGTGGATGTGCCTTTTCCCAAAGAATGCAGGATTCCATTCCACCCATGAACTGGAATAAATCAAAAAATGCAGAGCCAGTTTCTCTGGCGGCATCTCTCATTGCTGCAGAAACCTTCGGAACTGAAGCAAATGATCTGGCATGACTGCCTCTGATTTTTCCCATATCTGAAACCCCAATCAAGAGTATCGGGATATCACCAGCCATTGATCTGATGGTCTTTATCTCCCGTACCAACAACTGGCGATAATAATCAAATTCTGATCTTTTGGCTGGCACAACATTAATTCCAAAATGCAAAATAATTAATTGAGGGTCAAGATAACTGAGATGTTGTTTATACACCTCTGGGTTGATGCTGCTGAACTCCAATCCTGCACTCCCACGCAGTGGAATATGATCGACAATCACACCGTCGTCTGACTCGAAGCTGATACCATGAATAATTGGACTTCCTGTAGAATTAATACTAATTTTAAACTGTTCAGCTGATTGCTCAAACGCAAAAGGAATCGCCTGAATTCCTGGACGCGATGGCACTGTAGCCGTAAAATTATCAAGCATAGATGACAAACCTACTTCTGTATGACTGATGGGCGATTCAATATACAAACGACCATCACTGATTTGGTTAAACTGGTCATTGCTAGTTCTTAAGTTAAAACTTGAGAATGCTTTTATACCCGAGAAAATGCAATAGCTCAATGCTGCACCAAAGCGATTCTCTCCAGGTCCATTTCCAGATCTTACCACTCCATATTTCTTCCAGTTTTTACTATTACTGAGCTCAAATATCAGTGATGTATAAAGGGGCTCGTACAATGCGTACAATCCAGATCCTGACCCACCAAATTCTTTCTGGAAAGATTGTCTTAAATACTGTACAATGCGATCCCCCTCAATCTGAGAATCACCATAGTATAATATTCTGGTTTTCTTTCCTTCAAGCTTGCTTTTTTGGAGTGACTCAAAAAAGCCAAGCAGAGCCATCTGAGTTTCATCCGGATACTCAACAGGTTGTGGATGAACGAGTTTTCCATGACTGGCTTTTAAATCTGAAATTTCGTACTTCAGCTGGGACTCAGCAGGTTCATCGGCAGGTTTGTAAATCGGAGCTGCGATAACTGGTCCCGATCCTCTTACAATAACTGTACGATCAACTGAAAGCCTCGGCAATCTGATCTCATGACCTCCTAACTCAATTGTACTGTTACTGATTAGAATTCTAAACAAGAAAAGAGCTATCAGCACCCAAATAAAACTAATAAAAACCTTATAAGGTGGATACTCTTTCAATTCAATAATTGTTTAGATGTTCAATCTTTCCTAGTGCATTTCAAATACCAGATTAATACCAAGATAACTCTCTTTCCCGGGCAAATAACCCTGAATGGGACTTAAAATTAAACTTAAATCATCACTCACATCATAGTTAAAGAAATGTCCGTCTACATTGGCATCTACTACATTCAGTCCCCAAACCGCCAGCATGATAATTACTGACATATCCCTGTTCTTGCGATACTCGTCAATTTTTGGCAATAGTTGACTTGTTGTATGAATATCATCTTTATTAAACACCTCAGCCTCTGGGTCTTCATACAGCCTGATATAATCGTCTCTGCAAACTACATAATTATGGTGGTTATCATAAATAAAGTATCCTACCGTGGCCAGACCTGCGTATACGATCGGAATCTTCCAGTATTTTCTGTTGTATGCCTGCCCCCAGCCTGGGATTAGCGCTGAATACAAAGCAGATTTAGATGGTGAATGTTCTGTTGACCGTAACAGTTGAAATAGTTTACTGGAATCTGCCTTTGCACGCAACTGAGCGTGGTTTTGAGGAACAGTCACCCACAAGAGAATGAGAATCAATCCAATCAGAAATCGCCTCTTTGGGTGCATTAATTTAAATTGGGCATTTCTATTTGTCGAGTTGATCAAGTATTCCGATGATTCTTTCAAGGTCTGCATCAGTAGTAAATGGGATTATTATATTGCCTTTCCCATATTGATTTCTATTAAAATCAACCGGGGTACTAAAAAAACGACTTAGCTGATCTTTTAGTTTATCATATTGATCTGATTTTTCAATAGTGCCCTTTACAGGTTTTTTTGGCTTAGTTTTATTTCCCTTGACCAGCTGTTCTGTTTGTCTGACTGATAATCCCGCCCTTAATACTTTATTGAAAATAACCAGTTGTCTTTCTCGATCCTCAATATTGATCAAAGCTCTGGCATGCCCCATACTAAGTTCATTATTACGAATACCAGCTTGTATTTCAGCAGGAAGCTTAAGCAATCTCAGATAGTTGGATATTGTAGATCGTTTCTTACCCACTCTCTCGCTCATACTTTCCTGAGTAAGCTTACATTCTTCAATCAGGCGCTGATAAGATATTGCTACTTCAATGGCATCCAGGTCTTCCCTTTGGATATTTTCGACCAGAGCCAATTCCAGCATAGCCTGATCATCGGCCTTACGAATATAGGCTGGTATTTTTTTCAAACCCACCCTGATCGAAGCCCGGAATCTTCTTTCACCTGTAATCAGCTGATATTTATTCGCAGCTGTCTGACGAACTGTGATTGGTTGAATAATGCCAAGCTCTCTTATGGAGTCGGCCAATTCTTCAAGAGCCACATCATCAAATTTCTCACGAGGCTGAAACGGATTTGTCTCAATCTGACTTATTGGTATCTCATTTACAGAAGCTCCAGGCTTTACGTCAGCATCTTCAATAAGTGCACCTAATCCTCTGCCTAACACGGTTTTTTTCGCAACCATATAAACTGTTTATCAGGCCCCGGGCCTATTCATCTTCTCCATCAACCTGAATCACTTTATCAGATTCATCCAACTCGGTCATACTATTTTTCTGCAGTAGCTCACGGGCCAGGTTCAGATAATTTACAGAACCCTTAGAATCAGCATCATACATAACCACAGGTTTCCCATAACTCGGTGCTTCACCTAATTTGATATTCCTGCGTATTATTGTCTCGAAAACCATTTGCTGGAAATGTTTCTTTACTTCATCGTACACTTGATTTGACAAGCGCAGACGTGCGTCATACATTGTCAGAAGAAATCCTTCAATCTCCAATTCAGGATTAAGTCTGCTTTGTATGATTTTAATCGTATTCAACAATTTCCCCAGTCCTTCCAAAGCGAAATACTCACATTGTACAGGTACAATAACAGAATCGGCTGCAGTAAGTGCATTAACAGTTAACAATCCTAAAGATGGTGAGCAGTCAATCAGCACAAAATCATAGCCATCTTTCACATCATTAATAACCTTAGCCATCATCTTCTCCCTGTTGGGAAGATTCAGCATCTCAATTTCAGCTCCAACTAAATCAATATTCGAAGGCAAAACATCAAATCCGGGCACTTCCGAATTTAAAATAATATCAATGGCATTTACTTCATCAATAATACACTCGTAGATACTTGTCTTTACAGCCCTTACATCAAAACCAGCTCCTGATGTGGCATTTGCCTGTGGGTCAGCATCTACTAATAATACTTTCTTTTCCAGTACAGCCAAACTTGCCGCCAAATTAATAGCCGTAGTGGTTTTGCCAACTCCTCCTTTTTGATTGGCTATTGCAATAACTTTCGTCATGAAAAACTATCTAATTAATTAAAAATTATCTCAAAAAATTCAAAGCTCAAATTTATAATTAATATTTGAATCTATCGGATTGTTTGTCGGGCTTTTTTTAACATGATCCGATTATTCTGATTGTGAGAATATCCACAGATCAGGTATTATGGATTTTCATATCTTTCACCATGAGCTGAATACTTGACATTCCTCTATAGGTATTCTCTTCCACGCTAAAAACCAAGTCAAAAGCTTTCCCCTTATGGATATCGTTAAAAAAATGCCCCATATTAAAAGCAATAGCATCCATTGTGCCATGACCAGGTGACTCAATGACGAGGCTTAGTTTTAAATGCTCCCATCCTCTGCCCACCTGTCGTGACCTGCCTGTATCCCTAAGATTCCTGGCAATGAAAACCGGAGTGAGATTATCAGGTCCAAAGGGTTCAAATTGCTTTAAAATTCTAAAAAACTTTGCACTAATCTGATTCAGTGTGATTTCCTGATCAATAAGTATCTGTGGCTTTAACTGGTCATCAGTTATGGTTTCTTCCACATAATTCTCAAAGCGCTCAATAAAAGCATCAACATTTTCTACCGGCATGCTTAATCCTGCGGCATACTTATGACCACCAAAGCTCTCTAATAAGTCAGAACATGCACTAACTGCCCGGTAGAGATCATATGTATCAATTGATCTGGCTGAACCTGTTGCCATGTTATCTGAACGGGTAAGAATAACAGTAGGTCGGTAAAAATGCTCTATTAACCTACTTGCCACGATACCAACCACTCCTTTATGCCAATCAGGATTATACAGCACTGTAGATTTCTTAGCTGGTCCTAACTCAAGTTCCTGCACAAGTTTCATGGCTTCCTCAGTAATATCACCATCTATATTTTTCCGGTCCTCATTAAACGAATTTATCTTGTTTCCCAATTTAATTGCATTGACTTCATTTTCACATACCATGAGTTCAACTGAACTGGCTCCTGAGGATATTCGACCAGCAGCATTGAGCCTTGGACAAATTTTAAAAACCAAATCTGAAACAGATAAAAGCTTATTGCCACAATTTGATATTTGAATTAAGGCCTTCAAACCGGGGAGAGGATCCTCATTTAGTTTGCGCAAACCATGATATGCCAGGATTCTGTTTTCTCCTGTCATCGGAACCAGATCAGCTGCATTGCTAACACAAACCAAATCCAGATACTGCGCAACTTGTGCAAATGGGATTCCATTCCTTAAGCAAAAACCTTGCAATAATTTAAAACCCACACCACAACCTGATAATTCTTTATACGGATAATCACAACCATCACGTCTGGGGTCAAGTATAGCACAAGCATCAGGCAATTCCTCTCCTGGCAGATGATGATCACAAACTATAAAATCAAGTCCCTTCTTTTTTGCATAAGCAATCTTATCAACTGCCTTTATTCCACAATCCAGGGCAATTACAAGACTATAATCATTCTTAAGCGCATACTCAATACCCATAAAGGATATTCCGTAACCCTCTGCATATCGATCAGGAATGTAATACCCAAGTTTTTCTGTCCTTTGTCTTAAAAAAGAGAATACAAGAGCAACAGATGTGGTTCCGTCAACATCATAATCTCCGTAAACGAGAATCTTTTCACCATCATCCAAAGCCTTTTTTAAGCGTTGAATTGCTTTATCCATATCCAGCATTAAGAAAGGATTATGCAAGCCTTCTAATTCAGGACGAAAGAAATGACGTGCCTGATCAAAGTCATTGATTCTTCTTTGAACCAACAAACTAGACAGCGCAACATCAATACCAAGTTCATCTGAAAGACTATCAACAAGGGCTCGGTTCGGTTCGGACAATATTTTCCATTTCTTCTCCATCCAGCAGCAAATCGCAAGATTTAAAGATACGCATTTTTACCTTTTGATTAATTCTGTCGGTAAAGTATCTTTGCACAAAATCAATCGCATGAGCATGCAGGAATTAAGCGAACAAGAAATCATACGTAGAAAGTCACTTGATGAAATCAGGAAGCTGGGCATTAACCCCTATCCAGCAGCTAAATACCCGGTGAATACAAACAGCCAGGAGATAAAACAGCTTTACAAGCAGGAAGAAAATAACTTTCAGGAAGTTTGTATTGCCGGACGAATCATGAACCGACGTATCATGGGGAAGGCCTCTTTTGCTGAGATTCAGGACGGTAAGGGCCGTATACAGATCTATTTTAACCGTGATGAATTGTGCAAAGGAGAGGATAAATCCCTGTACAATATTGTTTTCAAAAGGCTTCTTGACATTGGAGATATTGTTGGTATCAAGGGCTATGTATTTATTACTCAGGTCGGGGAAGTCAGTGTTTTTTGTCAGGAGCTGACCATACTTTCTAAATCCATAAGACCTCTGCCTGTTGTGAAAGAAAAAGAGGGTAAAACATATGATGCTTTTTCGGATCCCGAGCAAAGGTACAGGCAAAGGTATCTTGACTTAGTTGTGAATCCTCAAGTGAAGGAGACATTTAAAAAGCGCAGCCAACTTGTACGTTCAATGCGGAATTTTCTTGATGATAAGGGATATCTGGAGGTAGAGACTCCTATATTGCAACCCATTCATGGAGGTGCTGCTGCTCGGCCTTTCAAAACTCACCACAATACTCTTGATCAGACATTGTACCTGAGAATAGCCAATGAGCTGTACCTCAAGAAACTTATAGTTGGTGGATTCGATGGAGTATATGAATTTGCCAAAGACTTCAGGAATGAAGGAATGGACCGTTTTCATAATCCGGAGTTCACTCAGATGGAGTTATATGTAGCCTACAAAGATTATTTCTGGATGATGGATACCGTTGAGGAGATGGTTGAAAAGATAGCTCTTGACCTCCACGGCACCACACGAGTCCAGGTCGGAGAACATGTAATAGATTTCAAAAGGCCATGGAAAAGATTTACCATGTTTGAAGCCATAGAGCATTTCACCGGCATTGATGTAAGTGCCATGAATGAGAGTCAATTGCTGGCTACCTGTAAACAACTGGGGATAGACACAGATGAGAGCATGGCTAAAGGTAAATTGATTGATGAAATTTTTGGTGAGTGCTGTGAAGCCAAGCTTATTCAACCTACGTATATTACTGATTATCCGGTAGAGATGTCGCCATTAGCAAAAAAGCATCGTTCAGCCGACGGATTGGTGGAGCGTTTTGAAGCCATCTGTAATGGTAAAGAAATCTGTAATGCCTATTCAGAATTGAACGACCCAATTGATCAGAGACAGCGCTTCGAAGATCAACTGCTGTTGGCTCAGCGTGGTGATGAAGAGGCCATGGCCCTCGATGAGGATTTCTTAAGAGCCATAGATCTGGGTATGCCACCAACCTCCGGTTTGGGAATAGGAATTGATCGACTCGCTATGATCATGACCAATGCTGCCAGTATACAGGATGTAATATTCTTCCCGCAAATGCGACCCGAAAAAATTATTGAGCCAGACAAGGATTCTGTATTTACCGAGCTTGGCATCCATGAAGATTTGATTCCTCTTATAAAAAAGACCGGTATCATCAGGCTAAGTCAGCTATCAGATGTTAATCCAAACAAATTTCACCAAGATCTGTGCGGAATGAATAAGAAACATAAAATGGGACTTAAAAATCCAAGTCAGGATGAAGTTAAATCCTGGATTGAGAAGATTAATTCAAAATAATAAAGAATGATTCAATTAGATTTATCAGGTCTTGAACAATTGATTTCAATTGACAGTGTAGCGAAAAACTCTTTGGAGAAAAACCAACTCTTACATAATGGACAAGGAGCAGGAAATAATTTCCTGGGCTGGGTTAATTTGCCAGCAGGAGTGAATCCTGAGCTCTCAGGTATTATTGAGCTAACAACACCCCTGAGGGAAAAACTTGATTGCATTGTCGTAATTGGAATTGGCGGTTCTTATTTAGGAACTAAAGCGGTGTTAACTGCCCTGCGTCCAACTCTGGCACTTGATCAATCTGCTCCACAAATTCTTTTTGCAGGTCATCAGCTCGACCAGGCTTATCATACACAGTTACTTAAGCATCTTGAGCAAAAAAACTGGGGTATTGTAGCTATTTCTAAATCAGGAACAACCACAGAACCTGCATTAGCTTTCAGACTCTTGAGAAATGCTTTGATATCTCAGTTCGGATCAGATGAATCACGTCATCGAATTATTGCTGTTACCGATAAAAATAAAGGAGCGCTGCGTTCCCTTGCTGATAAAGAACAGTACCAGACTTATGTCATTCCTGATGATGTTGGGGGCAGATTCTCTGTTCTGACACCGGTTGGATTAATCCCGCTTGCCCTTGCTGGGATTGATATCAGGGGACTAGTGAATGGAGCCCTTTCTCAAATGGAAAAATGTGGCCATGATCGAACATTTAATAACAATATGGCAGCACAATATGCTGCTGCTCGCTTCTTATTGAATCAGAAAGGTAAGAACATCGAAATTCTATCCAATTTCAACCCTGCTTTACATGACGTAGCAGAATGGTGGAAACAATTATACGGGGAAAGTGAAGGAAAAGATGGCAAAGGTATCTTTCCTTCCAGTGTTGATCTCACAACTGATCTGCATTCAATGGGGCAATTTATACAGGAGGGAACACGTAATCTTTTTGAAACAACAATATTAATTCAAAAGGCAGCTGGTGATATAATCATTCCGGAACAAGATGACGATTCTGATCAATTAAACTATCTCGCCGGAAAAAGCATGGATTATGTAAATAAACAAGCAGCAGAAGGAACATTGTTGGCTCATGCTGATGGCGAAGTACCTGTTATCAGAATAGAAATGGACGAATTATCCGCCTATTCCCTTGGTGAATTATTCTATTTCTTTGAAAAAGCCTGTGGTATATCAGGCTATATGTTGGGTGTAAACCCTTTTGATCAACCTGGAGTTGAAGCTTATAAAAAGAATATGTTTGCCTTACTCGGAAAACCTGGTTTTGAAGAAGCCACTCTGGAGATAATGAAACGATTGAAGCAATAATCCAGATGAAGTCAAATACTCTAAAAGGTTATCTTCTGGCTCTGATCGGAGCCTTAGCGCTGGCCTTGTCGTTCATTTTCAGCAAGTCTGCTCTCAATACGGTTCATTTTGTTCAATTCGGACTAGTATGGTTTGCAATGGGATTCATTTGGCTTTGCGGGTACATTTGGATTTCAGGAGATTACAGAAAAATCCTAAAGCTTGGTACATCAGGACATATTTATACATTTCTGGTAGGACTCTTTGAGGCTTTGGGAACTGTTTTCTTCTATCTGGCTCTAAATAAAGTCGATAATCCGGCTATTGTTTCATTTCTTGGTAATGCCGGACCTGTTTTTGTAACAATTTTCGGTATTCTTTTATTAAAGGAAAAGTATTCCGGGCTTGAGCTCTTCGGTGTACTCCTGGCCATCATGGGAATTTTCACGATCTCTTTTCGCGGTGGTAACCTGATAAAAGAACTATTTATCGATGGCACAGAATGGATAATTCTGGCCTCACTGATGTTTGCAACCGGTACGCTTATTGGCAGAAAAAAAATTGAAAAAGTCAGTCCTTCAATGCTCTCAATGATTCGTGTATTATTGTTATTGATTGTTTTTATAATTCTCCTTTTCTCTCTCAATCTTGATCTTGAAATACCCGGGAGAGCTTATGTGAATATGGCTATCGGCTCATTATTGGAGGCTTTGATCACAATGGTAGCAGCCTATTCAGCATTGAAATACATTCAGGCCGTAGAAATGTCCATTCTTATCAGTACAAAAAGCATATGGGTCCTGATCTCAGCCCTGATATTCTTTGGATTATTCCCTGAAATACATCAGGTTATTGGTGGGATCCTCAGTTTGATCGGAGTATTTCTCCTGACAAGCGGAAAGCGTATCAAAAGAAAACGATCAGCTTAATTATCCTCCTGGTTTTCAAGCCACAAGGCATCTAAGGCTAATTGCTTTTCAACATCAATTCCGTTTTTTACGGCCTTGGCCGCAACCTTATTATACCAGGTGGTATCCTTGCGTATCTTCATCGCATAAAAAGCAGCATCCTTAACAATCTTTCCGTCCTGATCATCACGCCAAAATTGGTAAAATGCATGTTCACGCATCGATGCTTCCATACTGATGCTCTTCCTCCCGGCTTCTCTTTGCACCAGGTCAAACCATTCAAAATTTCTAATAATTGCAGCAAAATAATCATAGAGATAATTGACCATTTCATCCGGATAGTATTGCTTATACAGATGGTCAATAAAATTCCATGACATTTTGTAGTAGAACCTTTCAGTCAGCATTAGCAAAATAAGATCCATTTGTTCAACCTCCTCCCGGATATTAATCATGGAAGTATCTTTCCTGGCTGTCCATGTATCCGGGTATATAGTATTGCTATAATACCAGAATGCTTCATTTGCAAAGGCCTTCCCAGGAATACCTGCGTTTAGAATATTAAAAAAGAAGCTGTCAGATATGGATAAAACTCTTGGCTTAAGGCTATCAGAAACGATGGAGAAAGAGAATTCGGGATAAGCCATCCTGGGATGTGGAGAATTCCAAAGCAAATTCATAATGTCTTCAAGATCACTATCGGTATCCCTTAATTCATTTGTCACTTCAATACTATCAATAATTAAATGAGGTATTTGCTTATATGTCAACTCATCAGCAAATCTCAACAAGGTGTCAACTGCTCTGATCATGCCATAATTCGACCAATGAATTCCACCTTTGGGGAACAAAGGATACTCGCTGAGAGATTTCTGTGAGACAAACCAGGCATTCAGATCAATAGTTGGAATCGCTTTCTTTCTGGCCTCAGTCTTGATCAAATCGTAATTGCTGGGTCGTATTGTATCCCTCATATAGTGATCAGGGATATACTCCGGATAAAAACTGACTTTCCCCGGCTCCAGAACCAAAGCCATTTCCACACCCAGTTTCGTCAGTGTATCTCTGACAAGAGCCAAACGTGCAAACTTTTCGTTCCAAAACCATTCACCAAGAAAATCCTGCCCCTGATAGGAGCGAATGTAGTCAGACTCATACAAATAACCTTTCTTACCAACAACTACACCTGATGCATTGGCTTTATGAAACAAAGAAAATTCTGCCTGGTTCTTTAATCGTATTATCCATGGTCTGAATCCAATTCTTTCCTCAATTGCCGATTCATATTGTTGCTGAAACTCGCCATTTATCCAGGCATTCAGGTTCCAGGCAGGGAATACTGGTGCAGATACTGAACCCCTTAGCTTACTAATCGGTACCAGCTTGGTTTTAAATTGCAAGAAAGGCAGGAATAGTAATACCAGCAGAACTAAAAAGATGATATGTTTCCCATGCTTCTTCATTAAAATCGAAAATAAATGAATGGATTAAATCCGGAGGATGTTATAAATCCAATACAAAGAATCAGTATCAAAACAGCTGCAATAGAGCGATAGAAATAGTTTTTTAGCGAGGTCGGCTCAGAAAGAAAGCGGTTTTGCCATGATTCAATACCTGGCCGGATTGCATAAATAGCAAAAAATCCGCCCAGAATAAGGAAAAACCAAAACTCAGATCCGGGGCGCAGTTCATATCCTGCTGGATGCCAGGTAAACATTGCACCGAGGTAATCCCTGATCTGGATAAAACTTTCAGCCCTGAACAATACCCATCCCACAAGAGTAATCACATAGGTTAAAATAACAGCGGGAATTTTTCCCATTCTTTGCGTCAATTTAGCCAGGAACAATCGATCCAGAACGAGAAATAATCCATGAAAGGCTCCCCAAACAACAAAGTTCCAGGCTGCTCCATGCCATAAACCGGAAATCAGAAACACGATCCATAAATTGAAGTATAATCGCCGTTTACTTTTCACGCGACTTCCTCCCAATGGAATGTACAGATAATCTTTCATCCAGCGCCCCAGAGTCATATGCCAGCGTCTCCAGAACTCTGTAATATTTTGAGAGATATAGGGATTATTAAAGTTCTCAGGAAACTTGAATCCGATCATCCGTCCGATACCGATTGCCATATCAGAGTACCCTGCAAAATCATAGTAGATTTGAAAAGAATAGGCCACTATTCCAATCCAGGCCAGACTTGTACTCAGGCTATCTCCTGACAAGGCAAAAATGGCATCAACCTGTTCACCAAGTGTGTTGGCTATAAGAACTTTTTTAGCCAGGCCTAAAATAAATCTGAACAGACCAAGAAGCCTATTATCCACAGTTTCCTGATGGGAGCGATCTTCTATCTGGTCAGCAATTTCATGAAAACGAACAATTGGACCGGCAATCAGCTGAGGGAAAAGGATGATATAAAGGGCATAATCCGGGAGGCGTCGTAAAGGAGTGTGCACTCCCCGATACACATCAATTGAATAGCTTAACTTTTGGAATGTAAAAAAGGAAATCCCGATGGGTAAGGCTATCTTCACCCATGTAAACTCACTACCTCCAAGTGCCAGAACCAGCTCATTGACATTGTCAACCAGAAAATTAGCATACTTAAAATATACCAGTAAACCCACGTTTAACAGCACGGATAAGGCTAAACCCTGTCTTCTTTTCTTTCCCCTACGAACAGCCAACCATCTGACAAGATAAAAATCTGCTATTATGGAGGCAGATACAACAAAAATAAAGAGTGGGGCTCCCCACATATAAAAAAGAACACTGGCAGCCAAAGCTACCAGGTTCTTATATGCCTTATTCACCACATAATAAACCAATAAAAATATTGGCAGGAAGAACAACAGAAAAAGGCTACTGCTGAAAACCATTTGGATCGTTATGCTAAATGATTGTTACTTGCTCAGATTATGTTTCTTAATGAAATCATCTAATAATCCGCTGAGGTCAGGTTCTCCGATCTCCTGCAGGTCGTAAAAAACACGGGTGTTCGGTTTTTTAATATTGATAATCCTGTTCAGGTCAATCGGGGTTCCAATAATAACTGAATCACAATCAGTATTATTGATAGTCGTTTCAAGGTCATCAAGCTGTTGCTGACTATAACCCATTGCAGGTAGTAATTCGCCTATATAAGGATATATTTCAAATGTTTCGCTCAATTTCCCAACTGTAAATGGACGAGGATCAACCAACTCAGCAGCGCCATATTTCTGAGCCGCCACCACACCAGCTCCTATTGTCATTTCACCATGAGTAAGGGTGGGACCATCTTCAACAACCAAAACCCTTTTCCCTCTGATCACATCCGGATTATCAACCCTGATTGGTGAGGCTCCATCAATTACGATTGCTTCAGGATTCAGTTTAGCAATATTTTCTCTTACAATTTGAACGCCTTCAGGATCTGCAGTATCCATCTTGTTAATTATAACCGCATCAGCTAATCTCAGATTGACTTCACCCGGGTAATAGGAAATTTCATGATTTGGACGATGTGGATCAGCCACAGTAATTGTAAGATCAGGCTTGTAGAAAGAGAAATCGTTATTTCCTCCATCCCATAATACCACATCACAACCCTTCGGATCTTTTTCAGCTTCACGAAGAATCGCTTCATAATCAACTCCTGCGTAAATTACATTCCCACGAACCACATGTGGCTCATATTCTTCCATCTCTTCAACTGTACACTTATGTTTTTTAAGATCACTTAGCTCCGCGTAACGTTGAACCTTCTGTGCTGCCAAATCTCCGTATGGCATTGGATGACGTACTGCCACAACATTAAGCCCTCTTTCCATGAGTAGCTCAATAACCCTTCGTGAAGTCTGACTTTTCCCACATCCTGTACGTGTGGCAACAACAGCAATTACAGGTTTTGTGCTTTCAATCATTGTATGCTTTGTACCCAGTAGTGCAAAACTAGAACCACAGCTATTTACCAGAGCACTCATATTCATCACCCTGTCATAAGGCACATCACTGTATGAGAACACACAGCAATCTACAGAGTGCTTCTTAATCAAACCAGGCAATTCCTTTTCATCAAATATGGGTATACCGTCCGGATACAAATCGCCAGCTAATTCACCAGGATACTTACGGCCGTCAATATCAGGAATTTGAGCCGCTGTAAAAGCAACTACACTGTATTCTTCACTATTCCGGTAGTATGTATTGAAATTTTGAAAATCTCTACCGGCAGCACCGATAATAATGACATTCTTTTTGGACATATGAACTGTTTTATATTGTTATTAGATAAGCAAGATGTACAAAAATACATTTTAAACCATAACGCAATTATGACTTATGTTAGGCTACAACATCAAATCGATCTGTGTCAAGGTGGAGAAAAATAAACAAAAGAATTGTAAAACTCCATAATGACGATCCTCCATAACTAAAAAATGGCAATGGTATGCCTATAACTGGCACTATTCCAATTGTCATTCCGATATTTACAAGGAAATGGAAGAAAAAAATTGAGAATACACCATAACCAAAAATTCTTGAGAAATGGGATCGCTGACGTTCAGCGAGAAAAATGAGTCTTATCAGGAAGCCTGCAAACAGAAGCACAATTAAAGTACTTCCTACGAAACCCCATTCCTCGCCAATAGTACAAAATATGAAATCGGTGCTTTGCTCAGGTACAAAATCAAAACGGGTTTGTGTACCCTGAAGAAATCCTTTACCCATGAACCCTCCTGAACCAATTGCTATCTTTGACTGATTCAGATTATAGCCCGCCCCCAAGGGATCATTGTCCATGCCTAACACCTGATCAATCCTTAAACGCTGGTGCTCCTCCAGTACCTCATTGAACAAAAAGTCAACACTCCCGATTAGAATTACAGACCCGAGCCATACTGCAAAAATAAACTGTAATTGTCTGCGTCTTGTCCTGTACAAAATATATAATACGATTGGAGCTGAGAACAAAGATCCTGATAAAACAATTCTGTTTGCTGATAACTCCCAGCCCAGTCTTTGAGACAGGTAATATATGAGCATGAAAATTCCTGCGAGAAGAACGCTTCCAAAAATGAAATAACTGATCCGACGAATTCTCCAGGACGCAAAAATAAGCGAGGCCAGACTCACTAAAGGAATTAGTACTGATATGGATATAACTAAGGTGAGAAAAAAGAACATGACAGAGAATAACCCAAAAATGAATAAACTTTCATTCAAGCCTTCCCTGAATAAAACCAACACAAGAGCTAAAAAGACCATAGCTGTTCCAGTATCATTTTGCTTAAGAATCAGGAGTGTTGGTGCAATTATCATTAATGCAAGGAGTAATAGGTTTTTTGTTTTATGAATTTCAAAATTGAAGCGTGACAAAAATTTGCTAAGGGCTAAAACTGTAGCAATTTTGGCAAATTCTGCGGGTTGCATGCTTAGCGGCCCAAAAACAAACCACGACCGTGCACCATTAATTTCTTCTCCAACAAAAAGAACCAGAATCAAAATCAAAACCATTCCAAGATATATGGGATAGGTAAATAATACCCAGAATTCACTGTCTATTATTATTACGATTAGAGCTAAAACCAGGGCTGCGAGTAAGAAAACAAATTGCTTACTGTATCTTGTGGACATATCAAAAAGTACAAATGACTGGTCTTCCTGATGTGTTGCAGCGTATATACTAACCCAACCCAGCCCCACCATGAGTAAATAAATTACTATAGTGATCCAATCAATCCTGGCAGTAATACTTTTGCGATAATCGACCATCAGTATAATGCTTTTTCAAGGATCCGTTTTTCCTTCTCAGTCTGGCTTACTTCCTTCGTCAAATACTTCTCAATCATCAAACTGGCTATTGGGGCAGCCCATTCCCCACCACTACCGGCATTTTCAACATATACGGCAATGGCAATTTTTGGATCATCCATTGGTGCAAATGCAAAGAATCCTGAATGATCCTCACCATGTACATTCTCTACAGTACCTGTTTTCCCACAAACACTCACATTTGGTACCCGTGCTCGCCTGCCTGTACCAAATGGTTCCCAAACAACATCATACATTGCCTCTACCGATATATCAAAGTAAGAAGGCCTGACAGTAGTATATTTTCTCTCATGGTAGATATCCGGAATTTGGCTCTCACCCTCAATGGCTTTAACAAAGTGAGGCACAATGTAGTATCCTCTGTTTGCTATTATCGCAGCAAGATTGGCTATCTGAATTGGGACAGACTCCACTTCTCCCTGACCATTGCTGTTTGAGTAGATTGTACTGAAGGCCCATCTCCTGTGACCATACCATTTATCATAAAAGGCTGCATCAGGAATAAAACCAGCTTTAATATTAGGTAAATCAACCTGCAGTTGAGTACCCAATCCGAAACTTAAAACGTGATCTCTCCAAACCTGAATACCTGCTTCGCTATCTCTAAATATACTACTGAACTTCCGTGGCTGAATAATTCTCTTGTATACTTCATAAAAATATGGATTGCAGGAAAATTGTATGGCTTTTTTTACATCAGTAGCTTCTGGATGATTGTGGCAACCAATCAGATCCTTATTACATGCAAAACCAGTACTAACATTGATCACTCCTAATTCAAGTCCGATCAGAGCTTGTACTATTTTAAAAATTGAACCAGGAGCATATCGTGACATGGTAGCCCTGTTGAATAAGGGGTCCAGCGTATCTGTTTGCAAGCTGGCAAAGCTTTCCGAACGTTGCCTGCCTATCAACGAAGATAGTTCATATGAGGGACTGGAGACCAGAGTAAGAATTTCACCAGTTTGTGGCTCAATAACTACGATACTACCTTTTTTGTGTTTCATTAACTGCTCCCCATAGGCCTGCAATTCGACATCCAGAGTTGTAGTAATATCTTGTCCATGTACAGGAAGAGTATCGTATTTTGCCTGTTCATAGCTTCCCTGAACACGTCCGTGAACATCAACCATGTAATAGCTCACACCTTTCTTTCCACGAAGCATATCCTCATACTCCTTTTCTATTCCGGAAGCGCCCAGGTAATCTCCAACTGCATAATATGAATCTTGTCTCAGATCTCCGAGACCAGCCTCGCCAACATAGCCCAGCACGTGAGAAGCCACCTTCTTCTGATAAGCGCGTTGAGCCCGTCCCTGAATATAAAATCCCGGGTATTTAAACAGTTTCTCCTGAAGCTCTGCATATTGTTCACCCGAAATCCGACCTAGTAATAAAGATGGCCGCGAAGTAGAATAATCGCGTGCTCTTGCCAGTCGTTGAACCAGTTCATTATGATCAATCTCCAACATCTCACACATTTCAAGAGAATCGAAAGCCACAACTTGCCGAGGCAAAACCATCAGATCATAAGCCGCTTCATTATAAACCAAAACATTATTATAACGATCCAGGATTTTCCCTCTGGCTGGATATTCAGTTTGTCTTTGACGGGTATTACTATTAGCTGACAGCTTATATTTGGGGTTGATTAACTGTAAAATTGAAAGCTTAATAATGAATGCAATGGCAACGAGGAGTACCGCGCCTCCGATAATAAACTTTCGGTTTGCAAAATGTCCTTGCACAGTTGATATAACTATTTACGTTGGTATCTGAATCCTTCCCAGATCAACAAGAGCAAGATCGTAAAAACTGAGCTTAAAACAAACCGTAAAAATGTTTCTGGTATTCCGGAGAAACTAAACTCCTCGAGAAAAAACAATACAATGTGGTGAATACTTACCATGATCACCACATATAGCCCATACCATCTGAATCCCTGATCATTGGCATCAGGATTACTACCCGGCTCATACTCATCGCGTGACCTGATCCATGATAGAATAACCGGACGAGAAAATGCCATTGCTACTGTGGCTGCTATGTGGAATCCAATCGATGATCCATAAACCATCCATCCCTGCGGAAAAACATCGATAATCATTCCTAAAATGAAAGCCAGCACAAGGAGTAACCAGCCCGGAGTTTCGAAAGGGAGAATCAGTATAAACAATATATAGCAATACGGATTGATATAACCACTGAACTGCATATTATTCAAAATCAGCACCTGAAATAAGATGAGAAAAAGAAAATATAATCCATATTTAATCAGTCTATTCCTCATTAGTTAGCTTCTCCAATTCGATCAGCTCCTTTTTATTTTTATTTTTGACAATATACACCTGGTTGAGATGTTTGAAATCATTAGTCAATTTTGCCCGTAGAATTAAGAAATTCCCATCTGTAGCAGCTGAAACCTCAATAACCCTGGCAACCAATTCTCCGGAAGGGAAAATGGCAGAATAGCCACTGGTAACAATACTATCTCCAAGGTTCACATCAACATGTGAAGGTATTTCAGAAACTTCAACTTCCATATAGTTTCTTGTGTTCCAGTTCATTGATCCAAAATACTGAGATCCTTTCAGCTTGACACTAATTCTTAACTGCTTATTTAGAACTGAGATTACCCGAGCAAAATCCGGAGATACACTTTTTACAACACCAACTATTCCGAAGGGAGAAACTACCGCCATATCAGTTTCAATACCTGCATTGGATCCTTTATCCAGAGTGAGATAATTAAATGACTTATTTATTGAGTTATTGATAACCAGAGCAGGGAAAAAATCGAAATCCTTTTGAACAAGAGCAGAATCGAGGGCCAGATCTGCAGTAAATACTCTCAGGTTGGCATTCTCTTTTGCCAGTTTTTCATTTGCCTGGCGTAAACTCATATATTGAGTTATTTGGAAAGCTTTTTTATAAACCACTGAACTGAAAGCATTAACATTGGCACTCATACGTCCCCTTTGAACTGGACTATTACTCAGGATCAGGACGATGGCAATCGCTTCCATAATTATGAAAATGATCGTGAAATTATATCGTACAATAAACCTGAGCAGATTCCGCATAGTGTTAGCTTATCATCGCATAAGAAATCTGAACTTATCTACATTTTTGAGAGCAATACCAGTACCTCTTGCCACTGCATGTAATGGATCATCGGCAATATGAAAGGGAATGTTAATCTTCTCAAACAAACGCTTATCAAGTCCGCGCAACAGAGCTCCACCCCCGGCAAGGTAGATTCCGGAATTAGCAATATCAGCATACAATTCAGGCGGGGTCATTTCTAACACAGTCATAATTGCTGATTCAATTTTCGAAATAGATTTATCAAGTGAGTGAGCAATTTCGGAATAAGAAACAGGTATCTCAAAAGGCAGAGCTGTCATCTGATTAGGTCCGCGTACAACGTAATCATGAGGTACTGAATCCAATTCAGGAAGAGCTGCCCCAACATTAATTTTGATATCCTCTGCAGTTCGTTCCCCAACTTTGATATTATGCTGATGCCGCATGTAACTCTGAATATCAAGGGTGAATTCATCCCCGGCAATTCGCATTGATTCATTACATACAATTCCACCCAAAGCAATTACTGCAATTTCAGTTGTACCTCCTCCAATATCTACAATCATGTTTCCATCCGGTGCTTCCACATCAAGGCCAATACCTAGAGCCGCAGCCATCGGTTCATAAATCATATATACTTCCCTGGCTCCAGCATGTTCACTTGAATCACGTACTGCCCGAACCTCAACTTCTGTGCTCCCGCTTGGAATGCAAATCACCATCTTTAGCGACTGAGAAAAATATTTTTTTGTGGGATTGATCATTTTAATCATTCCCCTGATCATCAACTCTGCAGCATTAAAATCGGCTATTACTCCATCCCTTAGTGGTCTGATAACCTTAATATGCTCATGCGTTTTCCCATGCATCTGCCTGGCCTTCTCTCCAAGAGACAACAATTTTCCAGTATGGGCATCCACTGCAACAATGGATGGTTCATCAACAACAATTTTGTCGTTATGAATAATTATTGTATTTGCTGTGCCCAGATCTATCGCAATCTCCTGAGTTAAAAAAGAAAATAAACCCATAATCGTAACTCTCCTGTATCCGTCAGTTAATGTTTAAAATGTCTTGTACCTGTAACTACCATACTCATATTATTCTCATCGCAAAAATCAATTGACTCCTTATCCCTGATTGATCCACCTGGTTGAATCACTGACTTTATACCTGCTTTGTGTGCAATCTCAACAGAATCTTTGAATGGGAAAAAAGCATCCGATGACATAACAGCTCCATTAAGTTCAAAACCAAACTTGCCTGCCTTTTCAATTGCCTGTTCCAGTGCATCAATTCTTGATGTTTGCCCCACTCCGCTTGCCAGTAATTGTTCATTTTTGACAAGAACAATAGCATTTGATTTTGTGTGTTTTACAAGAATATTTGCAAACAGCAGATCTGCAATTTCATCTGAGCTGGGGGATTTTTTTGTGACTGGATTAAAATCATCCCTGCCTTCAGTTTTCATATCACGATTCTGCCATAATACGCCATCGAGAATCGTTCTGAACTGAACATCCGGCAATTTGGAAGGACGCCGTTTCAAAATAATTCGGTTCTTCTTCTTGTTCAGAACTTCAAGTGCCTCCTTCTCATAGTCAGGAGCAATAATAACTTCGTAAAATATTTTATCTATCTCCGTTGCTGTTTCAAGATCCAGCACTCGATTTGTCACCAATATTCCTCCAAAGGCAGAAACCGGGTCACCAGCAAGAGCATCTTTCCAGGCATCTGACATTTTTGCTCGTGAAGCCAATCCACAAGCATTATTATGTTTAAGAACAGCAAAAGTAGTTTGGCTGAATTCATCAATCAATCGCACTGCAGCATCAATATCCAATAAATTATTATAGGATATCTCCTTACCATTAAGTTGTTCAAACAAATCAGACAGATTTCCATAATACCTGCCCTCCTGATGAGGATTCTCCCCATAGCGGAGAGTTTTATAATTATCAAGGCTGAGTTTTAAAGCAGATTTCTTTTCTCCATTAAAATACTGCCAGATAGCAGTATCATAATGAGACGAAACAGCAAAGGCCTCACCAGCCATTTCTTTCCTTTCATCTAAACTACTTATTCCTTTTTGCTCAGTAAGAATTCTTAAAAGCTCGCCATAAGAATCCTTGGAAGGAACAATAAGTACATCACGGTGATTTTTTGCAGCGGCCCTGATAAGAGAAATACCACCGATATCAATTTTCTCAATAACTTCTGATTCCGATCCTCCTGCCGCCAGTGTTTCTTCAAAAGGATATAAATCAACAATAACCAGATCAATCTCCGGAATACCATATGAAACCATAGTATCCTGATCTTCTGACACTTCCCGCCTGGCTAATATTCCTCCAAAAACCATGGGGTGAAGGGTTTTCACCCTGCCTCCCAATATACTTGGATAACCTGTTAAATCTTCAACGCGTGAAACCGGTATACCCTGGCTTTCAACAAAATTGGCAGTACCACCTGTACTAAATATTCGCACCCCCAACAGGTGTAAATGGGAAATTATTTCATCAAGTTTATCTTTGTGATAAACTGAGATTAGAGCCGTTTTGATTTCTTTCTTGTTTCCCACTTGATAAAAGTTTTATTTCAAGCAAATTTAGATAAATTGTATGAAATTGTATGATGAACCAAACATTACACAATTCCAATTTTTATAATAGCATATTAGTCAAAGCAAGGTAAATCAGTAAACCCATTATATCATTAGTGGTTGTGATAAATGGACCTGTAGCCAAAGCCGGATCAACCTTATATCTATTCAATATCAAGGGAACAAAAGTTCCAAAAATTGATGCGAAAATTATTACAGTAAATAAAGCAAGACTAACAGTCGCAGTTAAGAGATATCCCTCCCCAACGAGGAGATTATAAACAAGCATCAGAACCGATAATATGATCCCATTAACTACACTAATTCTCATTTCACGAAACACTCTTCGGGCAATGCTACTCATGTGAATACTATTACTGGCTAAACCCTGAACAATTATCGAAGAAGATTGAACCCCAACATTTCCAGCCATCGCAGCAATCAAAGGAAGAAACATTACAAATGCCGTTTCCTGGGCAAGCTCCGGTTTAAAGAAACCAATTACTTTGGCTCCCAGTATCCCCCCAACCAAACCTATGATTAACCAGGGTAAACGAGCACGTGTTTGCACCAGTAATCTGTCATCAGGCTCAACATCTTCACTAATACCCGAAATCATCTGGTAATCTTTCTCTGCTTCATCCCTGATTACATCAACAACATCATCAATAGTAATTCTGCCGACCAGACGCCCCAGACTATCTACAACAGGTAGAACTACGAGGTCATATTTTTGCATAATTTTTCCAACATCTTCATCCTCCATGTCGGTTTTCACAGAAATGATGTCTTTTTCACACAGATTTATTGCCTTTCGATTTGCGGGAGAAATCAGTAGTGTTTTTAATGATAGGATTCCCTGTAAAACTTCATCATCGTTCAGCACATAAACATAGAAAACCTCCTCTACTTCTTCAACCAGTCGTCTGATTTCTTTAATACACTCATCTACTGTCCAGTTCTCTTTCACAACAATATACTCCTTTGCCATGATTCCACCGGCGGAATCTTCACTGTAGTTAAGCAAATCTACAATATCACCGGCCTGGTCCATATCATCCATCTTGGATAAGACCTCCTCCTGACGCTGCTCTGACATATCGGCAAGAACATCGGCAGCATCGTCTGAATCCATATTGTCGAGATACTTCTGTGCAATATCCTCACTTGGAAGAGCTTTCAGTAATCGTTCTCTGTCATCCTCTTCAATTTCAACCAGTACATCTGCTGCAACTTCTTCATCTAACAATCTGAACAGGAATAACACCTCCTCCAAACTCAGAAAATCAAAAATTTCAGCCAGGTCTGCCGGATGAAGAGTAGCCATTTGAGACAAAGCCAGGTTTTTATCCTCAGCTCTGATAATATCTTTTAATTTCTGGATGTAATCCCTGGTTATTTCATATTTGTGTGCCATAATAATTTCAGTTTACCAGGTTGAATAATGATAAATGCTGTCGACGCTGACAGAATGCCGCAAAAATAATCACAAATTCTGAGCTCCGAAAGAGTCGGATTCAATAAATCTCACAAGTTCAATGAATCCATTCAAATCAAGTTGCTCCGGCCGTAACTTCAGCAATGGTATATCCGCATCTTTTGTTGGTAGCATCATCCCAAGACTGTTTCTAAGGGTTTTACGCCTTTGGTTAAAAGCCGCCTTAACTACACGTCGGAATAAAACATGATTCAGTTCCACAGGCTGTTCTCCCTTTTTCTCTAATACTAATACACCAGATTTTACTTTAGGTGGCGGCTGAAACACATTCTCAGGAACTGTAAAAACATATTTTCGTGTAAAATAAGCCTCCAGCAAAACGCTCAATATTCCATATTCTTTCGTTCCCGGTCCAATCGTGATACGCCTGGCTACTTCCCTCTGAAACATACCAATAACCTGACTTACCTGTTCACGTGAATCCAGCAGATGGAACAGAATCTGAGTGGAAATATTATATGGAAAATTACCTATTACGGCAAGCTTTGACTTAAAAGTTGCCCCTAAATCCATTTTGAGAAAATCAGCGTTATAAATGCGACCCTGTAACTCCGGGAAATTTGTTTCAAGGTACTCTACACTCTCCTTATCAATCTCAACAACATGAACTCGCTCTCCGAATTTTTCCAGCAAAAACTCAGTCAGTACTCCCATTCCCGGACCAATTTCAAGAATAATATCTTGAGCTTGTGGCTCTAACAAGTCCACGATCCTCTTTGCAATTCCTTTATCCTTGAGAAAATGCTGACCTAATCCCTTTTTAGCTTGAACGCGCATACCCTTTTTGATTTCAATTTTGATTCTATCTTTGCTTAAGCTCTCAAGCACATCAAATGTAACCATTTTGCAGTTGTCAAAACGTATACAAACTCTGGTCAAGATTCTGATCACCCTGGCGACCTTCGGCTATATTGCCTGGAAGCTCATGAGGTATGAGGATTTGGGTAGTACTGGTCAATTATTCATAAGACAATTAGGCGAAGCCCCGGTCTTACTCCTGGTTTTAGCCATACTTATGATGCCCCTGAACTGGTTGCTGGAAATGAAGAAATGGAAAAATCTCATTTGTTTTTTACACCCAATATCATGGGCAGAAACCATTAGGGCTGTGCTTGCAGGGCTAACAATGGCCCTTCTGACTCCAAACAGAATTGGGGAAACTTTCTCGCGTGTGTTTGTTCTGCCCAAAGAGCAAAGAGTTGCAGGAGTAGGTCTGTCAACTGTAAACAGTCTGGCTCAAATCGTTATCATCCAACTATTTGGAGTACTAGGCATACTTATTTTGCTCAATAATGAGCTATTTCTGGAGACAACCCGAACAAATATTGGATGGACGATATTGGTTTTAGGTGCTCTGATAAGTGTACTCATTGTTATCATTTTTTTCAGAATCGATAAAATTGGCAAGGTTTTCGGCAGATGGAAAAGAATAAAGAAATTTACTGACTCGATCAATATTATTAACAGACTGAGTTACAAGCACAAATGGACTGTACTTTTCTGGTCAGGTCTAAAGTATTTTGTATATACCACGCAGTTTTACCTGCTACTCGTATATTTTGGTGTTGATATTCCTTGGTACACCTGTTATCCTGCTATGATGACAATCTATATCTTGCTAAACTATATGCCCGTAATTGCTATTGGTGAAGCAGGGATCAGAGGCTCAGTAACTCTATTTATTATTGGTCAGTTTTCAGAAGCCACAATCAGCATTCTGGCCGCATCCTTTGGTCTTTGGTTGTTGAATATTGTAATTCCGGCAATTATCGGAGGCTTCATTATGCCCAAAGTGAAATTTTAATATGTTATTTTTAAGCCCTGTTCAAACAACATAATATGGATATTCTGTTAATCATTCTCGGCATAATATTAATACTCATAGGACTAGCAGGCTGTATAGTTCCAATAGTTCCGGGCCCCCCAATCTCCTATGGTGGTATTATTCTTTTGCACCTTACAGAGAAAGTTCATTTCGACCAAAAATTCCTTATCACTTGGGCCATCATTGTCACAGCAGTTACAGTTATTGATTTTATGACCCCAATCTGGGGCACAAAGAAATTTGGTGGTACAAGAAGAGGTACCTGGGGTGCCACTATAGGGCTCCTCCTGGGTTTATTCTTTTTCCCTCCGATTGGTATCATTCTCGGACCATTTGTCGGAGCCGTTGTTGGTGAACTCACACATTCTGAAGACATGAAAAAGGCTGTGCGATCAGGATTAGGATCTCTTCTGGGCTTTCTTATTGGCACAGGACTTAAATTTGTTGTATCCGGATTTCTGCTTTACCATTTTTTCAAAGCTGCCTTCTGATGGCTTCAATCTGGCTGGTTCTGGCGATAATCCTCGGGCTTGCTTATCTACTCCTGATGGCCTCAATCCTTGTTGGATGGTTCAAGATCAACAAAGAAGTCATAACATCTGAAATTGCTGATAAAAAAGCGGAAATTAAAGTTTCTGTTCTGATCGCCTTCAGAAATGAGGCCCCTCACCTTCCAAATATTTTAGAAGATCTCATTCAACAGAATTATCCGGTAGGATTGAGTGAATTTATTCTCATTAATGATCATTCCAGTGATAAAGGCCCCGCTATTATTGAAAAGTGCCAACAGCAACATTCTGCCATCAGATTATTGAACAGCCCTCCGGATGAAAAAGGCAAGAAAAAAGCTTTGCGGTATGGATTGTCATTCAGCCAGGGGGAAATAATTCTCTTCACAGATGCTGATTGCAGATTATCTCCTGACTGGATTAGCACAATGGTACAATCGTTTTCCGATCCGTCGTGTATCCTTTGTCAGGGACCTGTTATGATAAGTCCTGCTAAAACTCTTCTTGCAAAACTACAGCAAATAGAGTTTCTAAGTCTTATGATGAGCGCCGCCGGGTCAATTGGAATCAGGCAGGGAATACTTGTCAGTGGTGCAAATCTGGCCGTTAGCAAAAAGTTTTATCAGAAAGTTAGCCTGGAGTTGAAGGATCATATAAATACTGGTGATGATATGTTTCTTCTTGAACAAGCAAAAAAAGAGCAAAACAGTAATATTTACTATTGCAGGCAATCTGGGGCAATTGTCAGCACTCCTCCCATGCAAAAGGGAATTAAACTATGGAACCAGCGAAAAAGATGGAGCTCCAAATCGATTAACTATCAAGATAATGGGATACTATTTTCGGCTTTCCTCGTACTTCTCCTCAACTTATTAATCCTTTTATCCTTGCTGGCAGCAATATTCAATGTCATCCCCCCTCATTTTCCTGTTATCCTATGGATTTTCAAGGCTGCTGTTGAATTTCCTATTATTATGGCAGGATGTAATTTTTACCGGATTCCCAGGGCTGTTTTCTCATTCCCTCTGGCCCAGCTTATATATCCATTTTACGTTGTTTTCGTTGCCTTCAACGGAGTTTTCGGCTCTTTTAACTGGAAAGACAGAAAAAGATAAGTTATAAATCTCTTTTCATCATAATTCTACGTGCAATCAAATAAAATATCACCGAATAAACAATTGCCAGAATTAGGTTTTGATAAAGAGGAAGTGATTCTGTAAAACCATTGATTTCAGCATTCTCCTTAATAAAAGCCACCACTCCATTTTCGGGTATAGGAGTTAACTTTGTAATGACTTTCACCGGAAAAAACAACCCCATCTTAGTCCAGATATACTTTTTAACTACCAGTCTGATAATAGGCTCCAAAATCAGGGAGTAAACTAATAATACTACCATCGACAATGTCTTATTCTGCAACCAAATAGCCAGAAACATAGCAAAAACCATATAGCAAATGGCCTGTATAAAGTATATTCCCAACATATACATATGGGAGATAGTATCAGAGAAATCATAACCATTACTATAAATCAATCCGAAAATCCAGGCAAAAACAAATATCAAAACTGTATTTGCAAATGCTATAGCAATAATTACCAATAGCTTACCGTGGATTAAATCCAAACGACTCATTCCATCTACTATATGCTGCCTGAAAGTGCGAAATGAAAATTCGTTGCCAACCAGGAAAATCACCAATATTGCAAGGAATAAATTTGCTTTGGCCGCCAACCATGCGTATGTATCCCAGATAACCGGGAAAGAATAGAAGGAGGGTATATCAAGAATATCATTATCAGCCGTCAGATCAGTTTGCAGTTTTATCAATGGCAGTACAATAATAGAAATCAGAAACGAGGCCACATAAATAATACCCAAAACTTTAAATACATTGTAATTAAGGGTTTTATTCAATTCTATTCGTAATAGTCGATTCATAAATCTAATTATTAGTTATCCGCTTGTTTAAGCAGTTCCAGAAACTGCTCTTCCAGGCTTTGTTTGTGTATTTCCATTTTATTTAAAGAGATGCCCTGATCCATCAACGATTTGTTTAGATCTCCTGAAGAAAACCCATCTTTAAGTACAAGCTCAAAATGAATTTGCCCTCCGGATACTTTCTCAGTTCCCGGATAATTATCCAACAAGTTACCAAGTGTTTCCATATTGTCTGCAGACAAAAAGATTGTCTCTTCAACTTTCATAAGTTGTCCCACCTCACCACTAGCCAATAATGTACCGAGTCGAAGTACGGCCACATGGGTGCAAACTTTCTCAACTTCATCCAGAATATGGCTGGCCATTATAATAGTTTTACCTTTTTTAGCCTCCTCCCGGATGATCTCTCTGACCTCGGCAATCCCTTGAGGATCCAGCCCGTTAGCAGGTTCATCTAAAACTAAAACTTCTGGATCACCCAACATAACAGAAGCCAGAGCCAGGCGCTGCTTCATTCCGTATGATAATGTTTGGAAACGGCTTTTGCGTCGCTCATACAATCCCGCCACCTGAAGAACTCTGGAAACCTCGGTCATGGGAATATTTTTTATATCACAAATAATCCTCAGATTTCTCTCAAGATTTAAGTAGGGATAAAAATTCGGAGATTCGATCAGAGCTCCGATTTTTTGTCGGCTTCCAGGCTTGGGTGCCTCCTCAAACCAGGAGAACTCTCCGGCATTCATTCTTACTATACCCAGGATCATAGCCAGTGTGGTTGTTTTACCACTTCCATTCGGACCAAGAATTCCGAATACCTGACCTTTATCAACCTTCAAATGGAGGTCTTTTACCGCATGTACAGGTCCGTATGATTTATCCAGACCATTAATTTCAAGAATTGTCAAAATTGTAGTTCTTAATTTTTGGGGAAATTATAACAAAAAGATATAAAATCAATTACCAATTTCAGATATGAATTTAATTCTCACCAACCTGATATCTTCTTCAGAATACTCCTCTTCACCAAGTTCTTCGAGGGCAGCTTCAAGAGACTCATCTTTAGCATCTTCCTTGAAATAAAGAAAAATATCCTCCTGATGATACTCATCCATAACCTGATCAACATAATATCCAATATTGATTTTGGTTCCGCTATTCACAATTGACTCAATCTCATGCAGCAAAGCATCCATGCTAATTCCTTTTGACTGAGCAATCACATCAAGTGACACCTTTCGATCAATACTCTGTATTATTGACACTTTTAAGCCTGATTTGTTTACAATGGATTTAACCACCATATCCTGAGGTCGGTCAATCTCATTCTCTTCGACATATTTTTTGATCAGACTGACAAACTCTTTTCCATATCTTTTTGACTTTCCAGAGCTCACTCCGGTCATATGTGCCATTTCCTCCAGGGTCACCGGATAGTTAGTAGCCATATCTTCAATCGAGGGATCCTGGAAAATAACAAATGGGGGCAGCTTTAATTTTCTGGCGATATCCCGCCTCAGTTCTTTAAGCATATTGAAAAGCCCTGAGTCTAATGCTGCACCTCCTCCACCTGAACGTAATATGGTTAGACCATCGGCCTCCTCATAACTATGATCTTCAGAAAGAATAAATGAATGGGGATTTTCGAGGTATTTCAGACCTTTGGCAGTAAACTTTAGTACACCGTAGTTTTCGATTTCTTTGCTGACAAGTTTTGCGATAAGGGCCTGACGAAGAACCCCCTGCCAGAACTTTGAATCCTTGTCCTTCCCTTTTCCAAAAATATCCAGGTGATGATGCTTGTATGACTTAACTGCTGAATTCACATGCCCTGTCAAGATGCTTGCCAGGTGTTCTGGCTTATACTTCTCTTTCGCTTCAATCATACACTGAAGAGCCATAGTAAGGTATTCTTTCCCTTCATATTTTTTCTTCGGATTATTGCAATTGTCACAATTTTCGCAATTTTCCTGATGATAATCCTCACCAAAATAATGGAGAAGATGTCTTCTCCTGCAAACTGAAGACTCTGAATAGGAAACAGTGTCAAATAATAACTGCCGTCCGATCTCCTGTTCAGCTACCGGCTTTCCCTGCATGAATTTTTCAAGCTTCTGGATATCTTTGTAACTGTAGAAGGTCAGACACAATCCCTCACCTCCATCCCGACCAGCCCGTCCGGTTTCCTGATAATATCCCTCAAGACTTTTTGGCACATCATAATGAATGACAAAGCGTACATCCGGTTTATCAATCCCCATCCCAAAGGCTATTGTTGCCACTATTACATCTACCTCCTCCATCAGAAACATGTCCTGATTCCTTGATCTTGTAGCCGAATCCATTCCGGCATGGTATGCCAGGGCCTTAATATCATTTACCTGGAGCGTTTCAGCAAGTTCTTCTACTCTCTTACGGCTCAAACAGTAAATTATACCAGATTTCCCTGTATGCTGTTTAATAAAACGAATGATTTGTTTCTCCGGATCTGTTTTTGGCCTGACTTCATAATACAGATTCTGCCTGTTAAACGATGATTTAAACACTTCACCCTCTAAAATACCCAGGTTTTTCTGAATATCATGTTGTACTTTAGGCGTAGCAGTTGCAGTAAGGGCCAGAATAGGTTTCCGTCCGATTTCTTCAATTATCGGGCGAATACGCCGGTATTCTGGTCTGAAATCATGACCCCACTCTGAGATACAGTGTGCTTCATCAACAGCAAAGAAAGAAATCTTAGCTTCCTTGAGAAAATTCACATACTCCTCTTTTGTTAAAGATTCGGGAGCCACGTACAGCAATTTTGTTATGCCGGATCTTATATCAGCCATGACATGGCTAATTTGCATTTTACTTAAAGAAGAATTCATGAAATGAGCAATTCCATCCTTCATACTTAAACTCCGGATTGAATCAACCTGATTTTTCATCAGGGCAATTAGTGGAGATATAACAATCCCCGTTCCTTCCATCATCAAGGCAGGAAGTTGGTAACACAGAGATTTCCCTCCACCGGTAGGCATCAAAACAAACGAATCACCACCAGCCAAAACATTCTGGATCACCTCCTCCTGGTTGCCTTTGAATGTATCAAATCCGAAGTACATCTTCAGATAATGACTAACAGCAACCCCGTTCTCTGACATTAAGCTTTTTTTTATGATAAATAAAACCCAATCTTAAATTGGGGTTTTCGTATTATTGTAGACTAAATTTACAAAAAATGTCGATACACCTAACATCAATCTAAAGCATATATAAACAAAATGACAGAAGAAGAGATTCTTGACCTTGCAAAATCGACAATATTAACTGAACGAGATACTCTCTCAAAGATTGCAGTATCTATTGACAGCAGATTTGTGAAGGCTGCCCAAATCATTGATCAATCAAATGGTAGAGTGATTATTACCGGTATAGGTAAAAATCAGTTTGTCGGACAAAAAATCGCTGCTACCTTGAATTCTACCGGCTGTCCATCCATTTTTTTACACGCTTCTGATGCTATTCATGGAGACCTGGGTGTTATTCAAAAAGATGATATAATTATTATTTTGTCCCGTTCGGGTAATTCTCACGAGATAAAAGTTCTGATTCCATTAATCCGTTCGAGGAATAATACTATTATTGCCATAGTGAGTGATCAAGACTCTTATTTGGGAAAACAGGCTGAAATTTGCATTCACCTTCCTGTCGAAAAGGAAGCCTGTCCGCACAATCTGGCCCCAACAAACTCAACTACTGCCTTTCTTGCTACAGGAGATGCACTCGCGATTTGCCTTATGAAGATGAAAGGTTTTAGCGCAGATGATTTCGGACAGCTCCATCCGGGAGGAGCTTTGGGAAAAAGGCTTTATCTGAGAGTGTCTGATTTATATACACTGAATGAGAAACCTGAGGTCTCTTCTGATACATCAATTCACGATACCATACTTGAAATTTCAGCCCGTCGCCTCGGAGCTACTGCCGTTCTTGACCAAAACAAACTCCTGATTGGAATAATAACTGATGGTGACCTGAGAAGGTTGCTGCAAAAGCATAAGGAACTGAGCGGGCTTACTGCCATTGATGCAATGACATCAAATCCAAAGACAATCCTGCCGGATGCTTTCGCGAGCCAAGCACTGGAATTAATGCGAACCAATAATATTACTCAGTTACCCGTTGTAGAAGAAAATCGTTACCTTGGAGTGATCCACATACATGATATTTTAACAGAAGGAATCGTATAATAATCGGCTTATGAACCGATCATGACAAAAGGAAAAATATTATTTACACACACGCGGATGATTGTTTTTGTTGTGCGAGCTCCATCCGACAAATAAAATTAAATATAAACGGATGAAACTGTTTACTCAGAACCTTGTTAAGAAATACCGCCAGCGAACTGTTGTTGACAATGTGTCCATTGAAGTTGAAAATGGCGAGATTGTTGGCTTATTAGGACCTAATGGTGCCGGCAAAACGACTACCTTTTATATGATTGTCGGACTTATCCGGCCAAACTCAGGGACAATATTTCTCGAAAACAATAATATTACAAAGGAGCCTGTATACAAACGAGCTAAAAGTGGGATTGGCTATCTGGCTCAGGAAGCATCTGTTTTCAGGCGTATGAGCGTTGAAGATAATATCCTCTCTGTCCTGGAAATGACCAAGCTGCCAAAGATTGAACAAAAAGAACGGGCTGAAGGACTAATTCATGAATTCGGTCTTCATAAAATCAGGCGTAACAAAGGAGTGCAATTATCCGGAGGTGAAAGACGACGTACTGAAATAGCCAGAGCCCTGGCCCTTAATCCTGATTTCATCTTGCTCGATGAACCTTTTGCCGGTGTTGATCCGATAGCTGTCGAAGACATTCAGGAAATTGTCAAAAAACTAAAAACCCGAAATATTGGCGTCCTGATTACTGACCATAACGTGCATGAAACATTAAGCATCACCGACAGAGCTTATTTGCTTTTCGAAGGAAGCATACTGAAATCAGGAACTTCAGAAGAGCTATCTCAGGATGAGCAGGTTCGAAAAGTTTATCTGGGTCAAAATTTTGAACTAAGAAGGTAATTCCCTATCTTTGCCGCTCTTTTGCGGATGTGTCGTAATTGGTAGCCGAGCTAGACTTAGGATCTAGTGCCGAGAGGCGTGGGGGTTCGAGTCCCTTCATCCGCACAAAATGCATGAACCGCCTATGCTAATAACCATTCAGCGAGGCGGTTTTGTTTTAATACAAGAATTCTGAAAAAATCATGGATATCAACACAGAACACATTGACGATTTGAACGCGATTATCCGCATGAAAATCACTGAAGAAGATTACAAGGAAAAAGTTGCCGAGGTGCTGGCAGATTATAGGAAGAAAGCCAAATTTGATGGTTTCAGGCCCGGGAAAGCTCCTTTAGGATTAGTGAAAAAAGTATACGGAAGGGCAGTTATTGTTGATCAGGTAAATAATTTATTGTCTGAAAACTTAACCAAGCACCTGACTGACAACAATATTCGTGTTCTTGGTGAACCTTTACCGGCTGAAGATTCTCCTTCCATCGACTGGGATACCCAAAACGAATTTGATTTTGCCTTTAGCATTGGCATCGCTCCTGAGTTTGAGCTCAAGCTGACCAAGCGCGACAAGGTCGTTTGGTATAATATAGATATTGATGACTCATTGATAAATGATCAGGTAGAAAACTACACAAAAAGATTTGGCGGATTCCAAGCAACTGAAGTTGCTGAAGCTGAAGATATGGTAAAGGGAGATTTAGTAGAGCTGAACGAAGATGGCACCACAAAAGAAGAAGGTGTTGTGGCGGTTGATGCTCTGGTTTCTATTAACACCCTGCCGGATGAAAGCATTAAAAATATTTTTATTGGTGCCAAAACAGGAGATGTCAAGGTTCTTGATATGGAAACGACTTTTCCTAACGAGGCCGATAGAGCTTCTTTGTTGAAATTAACCAAAGAGGATCTGGCTGATCTTGGTAAACAATTCAGTTACACAATTAGTGAGGTTTCATCATTTGCTCCCGTTGAGATTAATCAGGAGTTGTTTGACATGGCTTTCGGAGAAGATGAGGTAAAATCCGAAGAGGAATTCAGAAGCAAAATTAAAGAAGAACTACAATCTCAACTTGACAGGGAGAGCTACTATAAATTTCATCTCGACGCCCGGGATAAGCTTGTTCAAAAAACAAATCTGCAACTGCCTGATGAGTTTTTGAAAAGATGGATGCTCACCACGTCAAAAGACGAAAAACTTACTGTTGAAAGTTTGGAAGAAGAATATCCACGTTTCAGTGAAGACCTTAAGTGGCAATTAATAAAAGATCTGATATCTAAAGAACAGGAATTTAAGGCCTTTGAGGATGAGATAAAGGCTGAAGCTATTCAGTCTGCTCGTGCTCAATTTCAACAATATGGCATACCGAATGCGCCGGAAGAGCAGTTAATTCGCTTCTCAGAGAGCATTTTGACGAATGAAGATGAACAAAGACGCCTGATTGAGCGTATTCTCGAAGATAAAGTCATTAGTTTTGTAAAGGAAGCAGTTAAGCTCGACGACAAAAAAATAAGTCTCGACGAGTTTAAGGAGTTATTTAAGTAAGATCAAAAAGCAAGAGGATATGAACAACAAAAACGAATTTGAAAAGTACGCTACAAAACATCTGGGAATTAGCAGCTTGAATCTTGACAGATATCAAAGTATTCATAATAGTTATATCTCACCAACTATTATTGAGGAGCGCCAGTTAAATGTTGCTTCCATGGATATTTTCAGTCGCTTAATGATGGATAGAATCATCTTTCTGGGTGCTCCGATTGATGATTATGTTGCCAATATCATTCAAGGTCAGCTACTTTTTCTGGAATCATCTGATCCGACAAAAGATATTATCATCTATTTTAATTCTCCCGGTGGTTCAGTACATGCCGGTTTGGGTATTTACGACACCATGCAGTATATCAATCCCGATATTGCCACCATATGCACAGGCATGGCTGCCAGTATGGGAGCAGTACTGCTTTGTGGCGGAACAAAGGGAAAACGAATGGCTCTCAGGCATTCCAGAATTATGATTCACCAACCAATGGGTGGTGCTCAGGGACAAGCTGTAGATATGGAAATACAGGTTGCTGAGATCAATAAATTAAAAAAAGAACTCTACGAAATATTGGCAAAACACAGTGGCAATAATTTCAAAAAAATTGAAAAAGACTCTGACCGTAACTACTGGATGACTGCTGATGAAGCGAAAGAATACGGAATGATTGACGAAATACTGACACGCAGTAAAGAAATAGAAAAATAAAACCAGCTCTCAGCCATGGATAAATGCTCATTTTGTGGTAGACAAAAAGATGATGTAAACCTGCTTATTGCCGGGGTTTCAGGACATATTTGTGATCTCTGTATTGAGCAGGCTCACAGTATTATCCAGGAAGAGATGAAGCAGGATACTGGTTTTAACCTGGAAACAGAGAAAGTCAGAAAACCCAAAGAAATAAAAGAGCTTCTTGGCCAATATGTTATCGGTCAGGATATAGCTAAAAAGGTGCTTTCAGTTGCCGTATATAATCATTATAAAAGACTGGGTCAGAAAGAAAGTAAGGATGATGTGGAGATTGAAAAATCCAATATCATTCTCGTTGGTGCTACCGGAACAGGAAAAACATTATTGGCGAAAACTATTGCCAGGATGCTTCAGGTGCCATTCACTATTGTTGATGCAACTGTATTGACTGAAGCAGGGTACGTGGGAGAAGATATCGAAAGTCTCTTAACACGTTTACTGCAAGCTGCTGACTACGATGTAAAGGCAGCAGAACGTGGTATCGTTTTTATTGATGAAATTGACAAGATTGCCCGTAAAGGTGACAATCCTTCTATCACTCGCGACGTCTCAGGTGAAGGTGTGCAACAAGGACTGCTAAAACTGCTTGAAGGATCGATAGTCAATGTCCCACCACAAGGAGGGCGAAAACATCCTGAGCAAAAAATGATTCCGGTTGACACAAAAAATATTCTTTTTATTTGTGGTGGTGCTTTTGATGGCATTGAGAAAAAAATCAGCAATCGCCTAAACACTCAGGTGATTGGTTATGGTGCTCAGTCAGCTGTGGACCATATTGACCGAACAAATCTGTTACAATATATAGCACCTCAGGATCTTAAATCATACGGACTAATACCCGAAATCATTGGTCGGCTTCCGGTACTTTCTCACCTTGATCCTCTTGACAGAGAAACATTAAGGAATATTCTGACCGAACCTAAGAATTCAATTATCAAGCAGTATATCAAACTCTTTGATATGGACAACATTGAGCTCAGTTTTAATACGGAAGCTCTTGAGTATATTGTCGATAAAGCTATCGAATTTGAACTTGGAGCCAGAGGATTGCGTTCAATTTGTGAAGCAATAATGATAGATGTTATGTTTGAGACTCCTTCAAATTCAGATACGAAGCAAACAATAACAAAAGAATTTGCTATATCTCAGATTGAAAAGATGGGGTCTAATCGCTTAAAAGCCTCCTAGTAATTCTTCGGCTTAATTTATCGCTTACTATCTTTCAAGAATTAAATATGAATGGGGAATTTCTGCTTCTGAATGATCCTCTCTGTACAACTCAGTCCATTCATCGAAGTTTATCTCGGGGAAAAAAGTATCAGCATCATAATGTTTATGAACTTGTGTCAAATAAAGCTTCTGTGCCATTGGCAAAAATTGTTTGTACACTGAACCTCCACCAATGATGAAATTTTCTTTAGTGTCGTCCATCCTTTCAACAGCCTCAGTTATTGAGTAAACCTTTTCGCAACCCTCTAAAATATCATCAGGATTATCTGTAAGAACAATATTGGTTCGCTTAGGTAATGGTCTGATAGGCAGAGAATCCCATGTGAGTTTTCCCATCACCACAGGATGTCCGCTGGTTTGCTTTTTAAACCATTTCATATCTCCTGAGATATGCCATAGCAGGTCGTTATCTTTCCCTATTGCCCAATTGCTGGCTGTTGCTACAATAATTGAGATTTTTTTCATCCGTATATTCATTTAATCTACTTACTCTATACTGAAATTGCCCCACGAATATGTGGATGCGGGTCATAATCCTGGATTTCAAAATCATCATATTCAAAGTCCAGCACATTTTTCTTCCGGGGGTTCAACAACATTTTTGGCAAATCTTTAGGTTCGCGGCTAATCTGTAATTTCACCTGTTCAAGATGATTATTATAGATATGTGCATCACCCAATGTATGAACAAACTCGTACGGTTCAAGTCCGGTTTCCCGTGCTACCATCATAAGCAGCAGGCTATAGCTGGCGATATTGAATGGAACTCCAAGAAAGATATCAGCACTACGCTGATACAACTGACAGCTCAATCGCCCCTTGGAAACATAAAACTGAAATAGTATATGACATGGAGGTAAATTCATATTGGGCAGGTCGGCTACATTCCAGGCACTGACGATATGACGTCGAGAATTAGGATTATCATGAATAGATTGTATCAGTGCCTTAATCTGATCGATATTATCCCCCTTATATCCTGGCCATGACCTCCATTGATATCCATAAATATGTCCTAGTGAACCATCCTGATCAGCCCATTCATCCCAAATGGATACTTTATTATCTTTTAGGAACTGCGTATTTGTGTCCCCCTTAAGAAACCAGAGAAGCTCATAAATAATGCTTCGTAAATGAAGTTTCTTTGTGGTAAGCAGTGGAAAACCTTGTGACAAATCAAAACGCATCTGATATCCGAATACACTTTTAGCACCTGTACCGGTACGATCGGTACGCTCCTCTCCATTCTCCATTACATGCTTCAGCAAATCAATATATTGTACCATATTCCTTTTATCCTAAAATCATTCCCACAATTGTAGCTGAAAATAGTGAGGCCAAAGTACCTCCCAATAAAGCCAGCATACCGTATTGCGACAGCCATTTTCTACGTCCGGGGGCTAATGAACCAATGCCATGCACCTGAATACCGACTGAAGCAAAATTAGCAAATCCACAAAGCATATAGGTTGCCATAATGATGGATTTATCCTGAAAAAACAGACCGGCATCTTTCATATTCGCTAAGCTTGAATATCCAACAAATTCACTGGCAATAAGTTTTTCTCCGGCCAGTTGGCCTACCAGGGCCATATCCTGCGGACACACCCCAATCACCCACATAAGCGGGCTAAAGCTGTAACCAAGGATAAACTGCAGACTGAGACTTTCATATCGTCCATTAGTGAAATTAGCAATTGCTCCATTCAAATTTGTCCAGTCACCAACTTTAACGAAGAGAAAATTAGCCATGGCGATAAAAGCAAAGAAAACCAGGAGAATGGCTCCAACATTGACTGCCAGTTTTACCCCTTCATAGGTACCTTTTCCAATTGCATCCAACAAGTTATCGCCAATTCTTGATTGCTCAACATCAACAGATTTCTTAACCTCTTCGCTTTGAGGCATAAGAATTTTCGATACGACAATTGCACCAGGTGCGGCCATTACTGATGCTGTAAGTAAGTGTTTTGCAAAAAGCAGCCGCTGAACAGGATCATCCCCTCCGAGAAATCCTATATAAGCAGCCATAACTCCTCCTGCCACTGTAGCCATACCTCCAATCATAACCAGCACAATTTCAGACCGGTTCATCTTTTCAAGATATGCTTTAATCATAAGGGGCGACTCTGTCTGTCCGAGAAAGATATTACCTGCAACTGATAAACTTTCGGCTCCCGACAACTTAAATGCTTTGGTCATAAACCAGGCCAGACCCCATACAACTTTTTGAATTACTCCGAGATAAAACAAAACTGAAGTGAGAGCTGAAAAGAAGACAATTGTTGGCAGAATCTGGAAGGCGAAAATAGAACCAAAGGTTTCCATATCAAGCAGGCCTCCAAAGAGGAATTCAGAACCCACCCGGGTAAAATCCAGGATCAGAACAAATATCTTACCTAGAAATTCAAAAACTGCCTGAACCGGAGGTACTAACAAGACCCCTAAAGCGAGTAAAATCTGCGTTGAAATCCCAATTAAAACAACTTTCCAGTTAATTCCCTTTCTGTTTCGTGAGAACAGCCAGCTAATTGCAACCAAAACAGCTAAACCAAAAAATCCTCGTAAAACATTTATTGGCTTGATAGAAGACTTATCCTGAACCTTTTTAGCAACCAGCCCAGCTTTTCCTTCAGCCTGATCTGATAAACCATCATCTGATTCCACTAATTGAAGTGTATCTGCAGGGCTATCCACATTATCCTTTTCCTGGGCCTGAACCCAAATAGCTGCAACAAAAATAAGGGCAGTAAACCCAACAAATAAATAGAGTATCTTTTTCATTCGTGATATTTATTTTTATTTATAAGATGGAGCTCGCGTAACAGAAAGTAATAATCCTTGTGTTGACAAAATGGTTTTGTTTTTGTCATGCTCGGTTCATCCGTTTATATTTTGATTATTAATGGCCGATTGGAGCTTGCATAATAATAAATAATCATCCTTGTGTTGCCAAACTTGATTATTTTTTAAACCCCCGGCGATCTATTTCCCTCTGAATTTCTGCAGCTTTCTCATAGTTCTCCTCGGCGATTGCCTCTATCAGTAAGGCTTCCAACTCTGATTTATCTTTAATAGAATATTCAATTGAATCACTAAGCTCTTCATTAGTTTCTTCTGACTCTTCTTCTTGATCTTCTAAAACGATACCAGCTTTGTCAAGGATTGCTCTGGTGGTATAAATCGGACACTTAAAGCGCAGAGCCAAAGCAACTGCATCAGAGGTTCGTGAATCGATGACTACAATATCTTCTCCATTATAAAAATACAGTTCTGAATAAAATATCCCTTCCTCCAATTTGTTAATATTCACTTCCTTCAGTACAACACTGAAGGCCTTGGCAAAGCTTTTAAACAGATCATGAGTCAGAGGCCGGGGAGGATGAAGTTCCTCCATATGCAGAGCAATAGCCTGGGCCTCAAATGCACCAATCATTATTGGGATTCGCCTCTCACCGCTCTCTTCGGCAAGCACTAAAGCATAGCTACCCGTTTGAGTCTGACTATAGGTCAAACCCAAAATCTTTAACCTCACCTTTTCATCCATTCTAAAAGTATTACCGTAAAAGTATCAAAAAAAATCCCACATCTAACCTCATGCAATTGTGATTTTCTAACAGTACAAGTAAAAATAAACAGGTCAAAGGATTGTATAATAGCATAATATTTTCTAATTTTGCACTCCCAAGTAAATATAGATCAATACAACAGACATGTACGCAATAGTAGAAATAGCCGGTCAACAGTTTAAAGTGGAGAAAGATCAGAAGATCTTTGTGCACCGGTTGGAGCAAGAAGAAGGTGCTCAGGTTGATTTTGAGAAAGTATTGTTATTAGACAATGACGGGAAAATCAAAGTTGGAACGCCAGTAATTAAAGGAGCAAAGATATCCTGTAAAGTATTAGGACATCCTCGTGGGGATAAAGTCAAAGTATTTAAGAAAAAACGCAGAAAAGGTTATCAAACTCTGAACGGACACCGTCAGGATTTCACACAAATTCAAATCGAAGACATTCTGTTGGGTTAATATTTTAAAAGTTTAGTAATGGCACACAAAAAAGGAGCAGGTAGCTCAAGAAACGGACGCGAATCCGAGAGTAAACGACTAGGTGTTAAGATATTCGGCGGTCAGTCTATTAAAGCTGGTAATATTATCGTACGTCAGCGTGGAACAACTCATCATCCCGCCACCAATGTTGGTATGGGAAAAGACCACACGCTGTTTGCCTTAACAGATGGAACCGTTGTATTCAGGAAAAGGAAAAACAATCGTTCATATGTATCGGTTGAGCCTTTCGTAACTGAAGAATAAAGAATTCTTTTAAGAGTACTTCCTCCTGTCTTATTCTCCATATTAATGGAGTATAGTTCAGGAGTTTTTTTATTTTTATCCCTTCCAAATACTATTATCATGCTGCCAGTAAAATATATCATCGAGAACAAGGATCTTGTCATTGACAGGCTTAAAATCAAGAACATGGACGCCAGTTCCATTGTAGAGCAGATTATCCGGCTTGATTCAGAAAGACGCGAATTACAACATCAGCTTGATCGGGAACTGGGTGAGCTCAAGATAATTTCAAGGCAAATAGGTGATTTATTTAAGCAGGGGAAGGCAGAGGAAGCTACATTAGCCAAAGAACATACAGTTGCAATAAAAGAATCCGGCAGGATTTTAAAAGAAAAACATCAGGATATTGATGGTCAATTAAGGGAGCTCCTGATTCAACTTCCTAACCTCCCTCATGAGTCTGTTCCACCTGGCAAAGGAGAAGAAGATAATCTCGAGGTGAAAAAATCAGAATTACCTGATTTCACAGGACAATCCCTCAAACCTCATTGGGAACTTGCTGCCAGCTATGATTTGATAGATTTTGAACTGGGAGTAAAGCTTACAGGAGCAGGCTTCCCTGTGTATAAAAAACAAGGAGCTAAATTGCAGAGGGCTCTTATAAGTTTTTTCCTGGATGAGGGGGAAGCTGCAGGTTACGAAGAGGTCATGCCTCCAATTGTTGTTAATGAAGATTCGGGTTTTGGCACCGGTCAATTACCCGACAAGGAAGGTCAGATGTATCATATCGGGGTCGACAATCTTTACCTGATTCCGACAGCTGAAGTTCCGGTTACAAATATTTACCGTGATGTTATTCTGAAACGAGATGAGATGCCGGTTAAAAACATTGCCTATACTCCTTGTTTCAGGAGAGAAGCCGGATCTTGGGGCAGTCATGTCAGAGGGCTAAACCGTCTGCATCAATTCGATAAGGTTGAAATTGTACAAGTTCGTCACCCTGAGGAATCATATAAGGCACTGGATGAGATGGTTGCCTATGTTGAAACTTTGGTGCAAAAACTTGGCTTACCCTATCGGATTTTACGTTTATGTGGTGGTGACATCAGTTTTACATCTGCCTTGACCTATGATTTTGAAGTTTTTTCTGCCGGACAAGAAAGGTGGCTGGAGGTGAGTTCAGTATCTAATTTTGTGGATTTTCAGGCCAATCGTCTGAAGCTCCGTTTCAGAGATTCGGAAAGCAAAAAGAACATCACAGCTCATACCCTTAACGGGAGTGCCCTTGCTCTGCCAAGAATCCTGGCTGCGATTCTGGAAAACAACCAAAAAGATTCTTACATTGAGATTCCTGAAGTTCTGCAAAAATACACAGGGTTTGATCGTATTGAAAAGCCATAACATCCGTCTGCATCTTGTCATTTTTTTGGTGCTAATTCCTGTTTTTCTACTGGGTCAGCAGAGCAATTCCAGGCTGGCATTTGAATATTACAATGATCAGGAATGGGAGAAAGCTGCGCCTCTATTTCTTGAAATGTATGCAGTGAATAAGGCCAAACCATATCTTACCTACTATGTAAGATGTCTGATTGAATTAAAAGAATATTCTGTTGCAGAGAAAGAAATCAAAAAGGCTATTCGTAGCAACAGGGATGTGACCCTGAATATTGATCTCTCATATCTGTATGAGTTGTCAAATAATGACAAAAAAGCAGCGGATTACCTGGAGCGTCCATTTAAAGCTTTTCCGACAACAGTATCTGGTGTTAAACTATTAGGGAACAGCTATATATCATATTCAAAATATGATCATGCTTTGCGAGTATACGACATTGCCAGGAAAACACTAAATCTGGCAGATGAATTTCATCATGACAAGGCCAGTATATACAGTCTGCAACGCCGTCATAGCAAAATGATTGATGAATACATGGCCCTCCTCCTGACTCAGCCAAGGTATTTGCAAACTGTTCAAAATAGTCTTCAATCGGCTCTGACACATGATATTGACAAGGTGATCCCTGATTTGACCCGTGAAAAGACACTCTCCTATATTCAGCAGTTTCCCGGACTGGATGTTTTCACAGAAATGCTCATTTGGGTCTATCAGCAGGAGGGTAATTATGAGCAGGCTGTTGCTCAATCAATGGCTCTTGACATTCGAAACAGGGAGACTGGAATGCGCATGCTCAATCTTGCAAGGCTTGCGCGGGCGGCCGGTGCTTTTCCTCCGGCTTTGCAGGCCTATGGATATCTGATTGAAAAAGGTGAGCCCCCCCAGCAGAAAGGCTCATCAAGATCACGTCCCTCGCAAACTCCATATAATCTGGCATTGCTTGAGAACGTTCAAACTCAGCTTCAGGAACTTGAATTAACCAATATTACTGATAAAACCGTTCTTAATAATCTTGTAAAAGTTTATGAAGAAACACTTACCAGATTAAATCATCCTGCCCAGCATGCTGTATTACTAAAGGATCTGGCATACATAAACACTTATTATCTATTTGATTATCAGATTGCTCTGGCACAAATAGACTCAGCACTTATTCAGCCTGACATAAGACCTCAGTTTAAGGCCGAATGCCTGCTTGACAAAGGAAATATTCTCCTGGTTTCGGGCGATCCATGGGAAGCAACATTCATATATGCAAGAGTAGAGAAGGAGAACGCTCAGAATCCTTCCGGATCTCTGGCAAAATTCCGTAAATCTCAATTGGCATATTTTACTGGCGATTTCAGATGGGCACTTGCCCAACTTGATGTATTAAAAGGTAGTAGCTCCAAATTAATTGCCAATGACGCCTTCGAGCAGGCAATGTTAATCCGAGATAATTTAAGCCCTTCTGACAGTTTAAACCAGGGATTAAAACAATTGTCACAAGCTGAATATCTGATTTTTCAGAAACGTATTGTTGAGAGCTACCTTATTCTTGATTCCCTGATTAATGCAGACAGTTCCTTAATGGTGAAAGATGATGCCATGTATAAAAAAGCTGAGTTACTGATACATAACGAAGAACTTGAGCTGGCAAAACCACTGCTGCTTGAATTGTGCCAAAATTTCAGATATGAAATATGGGGGCATAAGGCACTTTTTTTTCTCGGCGAGATATTTTATAAACAACAGAATTGGGAACAGGCATTGAAATATTTTGAAGAGCTTGTGCTTGAATTCCCAAATAGCTTCTATCATCTCAATGCACGAGAGTATGTCAGAGAAATTATTTCAATAATGGAAGAGATAAAATCGGGCATAAATGGCTAATGAAAGCAAAATCATACTAGGTATAGATCCGGGAACGGTTGTTATGGGCTATGGCTTGATCTCTGTTACTGGCAATAGATTAGACCTGGTAACCATGGGTGTTATCCATTTACGAAAACTCCAGGATCATTATCGCAAATTAGGATTAATCTATCAGCGTATTGAAAGTATTATTAAAGAGTTTAAACCTGATGCAGTTTCTTACGAAGCTCCTTTCTACGGAAATAATGTTCAATCAATGTTAAAGCTTGGCAGGGCACAGGGGGTTGCAATGGCTCCTGCAATCCTTCATAATATACCGGTATTTGAATATGCCCCAAGAAAAATTAAACAATCTATTACAGGCAACGGGAATGCCTCAAAAGAACAGGTAGCCCATATGGTTTACAGCCTGCTAAAAATTGAAGAAAAGGCACAGTATTTTGATGCTACCGATGGTATTGCAGCTGCAATTTGTCATCATTTTCAATCTCAAAAACCTATGGGTGGGAAAGAGGCTAAAGACTGGAAAGAATTTATTCGTAAAAATCCAGGACGCATCAGCTAAGCTGCGCCCGGATCTTACTTGCAATATCCTGAAACTCTTCCTGAGTGAATTTCAACTTTGGTTTGCTAAAATCAATATCATAGATTCCATCAATAGGTACCAAATGAATATGTGCATGAGGCACTTCAAGTCCCAAGACGGCAATCCCTACTCTTTTGCATTTCACTACCCGGTCAATGGCTAATGCTACCTTTTTAGCAAATACCATGAGATCGGCCAATTCATTATCCTCAAGATCAAAAAGATAATCTTCTTCTCTTTTAGGAATCACCAGAGTATGGCCCGCATTTAAAGGATTTATATCAAGGAATGCCAAGAATTGCTCGTCCTCCGCAATTTTGTAGCAGGGAATCTCTCCATTAACAATCTTTGAGAAAATACTTAACATTGTCACATATATTATAAACTGTTAAGGTCTTGAGGTCTCAATGCACCGAACCATTTTACAATTTTCTCACCAATATTCGGAGCATCAATATGGAATATATATACTCCTGATGCAACTGGGATTCCGTATTGATTCTTAATATCCCATTCAACGAATGTCTGATCACTATCTTTTGTGATTCTTCTGATCAGATTACCATTCAGAGAATAGATCGAAATTGTACATATCTGTGGTAAATTAGTCACTTTCACCATATTAGACAGCTGGGTCAATTCATAAGCAGAGTAACCATAATATGGATTAGGTACAACTCTGATTAAATCAAGAGCGCTAATTGCTGTCTCAGTATGATTTCTTAAAGTGGAAATCTCTGAGGTATTGAATTCATACATTGGCATGTTTGCATTCAGTGCAACACTGTCAGGCTTCGCATAATCAAGTACATCAACACAATACTGACCAACAACTCTGAAACGAATCTTAAGATCACTTTTCACGAATCCGTATGGATCATCTGCAATATCCGTTTCTGAGAAATAACGCTCATCAAGAATTGGAATTGCACACCACATTGCATTCACAAAGAGCTCACGCTTACGATAACGCTTTTTCGGATCATTGATCTTATCGATAAAGAACTCACCTCCGTCATAAGCCGGGAAATAATTATTGTCACGCTTTGTCTTGGTTGCATTATGACCCATAATATAAATGAAATGCTTACCTCCGAAGTAAACGCCTTCTGATGTCAAACGATTACGTGCTTCATACAATTTTGATCCTTCACGTGAAGATGGATTCCACATCATATCAGCTCCGTTATCACCTGTCAGGAATGAACTCTCACCATAAACAATATTCAGACGTTCTCCTGTTTCAACATCAATAGCATAGCCAGGGAACCAACCCAGACCAACTTCGCTGATGTAGTTTGCAGCTTCTGTATCTGCACTATCGGCACCTACACCTTCAACTGCTGGATTACCCATCTTATCAACTGACTGAGCTGCCCGCATATAGAACTTCTCAACATTACCTAAGGATAAGGCTTCATCATCTGTTGTCTCAATAACCGGTGAACGGGTCCACATTGACTTGTCTGAAGTGAAATAAAGGTCCACATTAGCCAGGCGCTGACGCTTGGTGTCAATGGCCGAACGGGCATCTGAATTGGCTACACCATTGTTACCAATGTAGGCCTGTTTGAAAGTAGTCCAGGTTCCTCCGAGTATCTTCTCATAAATCGCATCACGGTCTCCTGAATAATCTCCGCCCGAATATCCGGCGCGAATCCAGTTACGAGGTCCGCTTTTGTCATCATCAGGAATAAACCATAACCAGGGCTCAGCTGAATCCTCAAATTCCAATGTTGCTTCAAGGAATCCGTTGTTCACTGATCCATAACGATAAGGTATTTCTTCCTGGGTAATATTTATAGCTAATCCCCAATCGAGAATCAACTGGTCATAATTATTGGAGATCCAGCTCTCTGAAAAAGTGGTATCTCCTCTTGAGTTGTGTATCAGCCATTTGCCAGATAGTACTTTCCCATTCATCGTGGATCCGACAAAATAATTAACTGAATCAAATCTCACTGTATAGTTGTCATTTACAAGATTAAGGGGGTCGGCAACAGTTACATTGATCGGGCTTCTTCCTGCCTGATATGTAATAGCATCGACTTTCCATGGCGGTCCTGCCATAATTGCATCGTGGGTTAATGTGTCAATATCCACAATGTTTCGACCGGTTCCATGTCCTTCGATGCGTGTAATTGCTGGTGAATCTCCAAAATCTGATCGAATCAATGTTCCTCCCTCTTCGGGGGAAACTTTATGAGGGATAACAGGATATGTCTTAATAGGGCCGCCTGCTCCCCTTCTTCCAGCAAGGTAAGGTCTCTTTTGTCCGTCATTACTATCAGGATCATTCTGATGATATGGTTTGAAGCTGTTGTAAGCATATGCAACCACTAAATAATAGTATTCTTTAAAGTTGACAAGGGTTCGTATTCCTGTAGCAAACAGATCTTCTTCCACAACAAAGGTGTGAGAAATTCCCTGATTTGCCCCTTCAACTTCCACTACCGGTTGGTTAGCCTCTATTTCATTGTTCCATTCATAATTTACTATTTGTGATATTCCATCTCTTAAATCACATTGGAAAATCACCCGGGCCAAATTTGAGTTATGGGTTGTAGCATCCGTAATTGAGACTGTATGATCTTTAAGTTGCCAGACTTGATATCCCTGGAACTCAAAGTTTGTATTACAATCCTGATCATTAAGGGGACAAACAATAAAAGGATCTCGTTCTGAGTATTTTTCTAAATAGTTATTCGAGGTAGGTTTGTTCCAAATGTGAAAGATCAGTTTTTTATCCTGCTCAATAATGGTTAGTTCAGGAGCATCAGGGCCATCCACTACCTGAAAGCAATTCTCAAATAGGCGCTGTGCTTTTTCATCTTCCTGTAGCATTTTTGTCACCGATGCCCACGGGGTACCATCGTATGATCTGGCATACACGACTCCTGTGGTAATATCATTAATGGCTCCTGGTTCTAAAACAAATGGTCCTGACGATTGAACCATACGTCGGTCGTAAGGTTCATTACCGGCTGTTTCCTCTGACCAGAATGGCATTGGAATTCCACCTTGTCCCCAGCCACATGGGTCAGATTCTCCGGGAAACATAAAGTCAGTGATCGGGCCATCCCCCCCTCCGGCAGGATGAGCATTACCCCCATATCTCATTCGTTCATTATCTTTCCAGAAACCTCTCAGGAAATTATAGTATTCAGGTGCCGTTGAGGGATCACCTGTTACACCGCTACTGTTTACGTAATAGACAAATCTTCTCATTCCCCATCGCTCATTGTCCACGATTCCGTCGCCGAAATTGAGTCCGTTGATATTCCCATTGAGAATACACTCATTGCAAATAAGTTTATACTGGTCATCGTAACTGGTGCAATCATCTATCCCATTTGGATCCTGATAGGGGCCTTCGAAAAAGTCTATACCAATTGCTGGAGGACTTGCGCCATAAGCCCAGGCTTCTCCAGAGCCATCAACGGTTTCTCCATTATAAAAATAACCAACACCTTTACTGACATGGCAACCCGTAAAGTCATCCCAGGCCCATCCTAAGGCTCCGTCAACATAACAACCAAAATATGTTTCAATTAATGTATAAGTTGAACGGTTGATAAGGGCATAGTTGTAGAAGCTCATATCATTCAGAGCATCATTTGTTGAAAATTCGAATGCCTGAGCACGAAACTCCATACCAATGGGCTCTCCTCCTGATTCCTGGTGTAAATTTCCTCGGTCGTTATATACCCACCATAAGGTTGCATCACCAAATAATCTGGGACGACGATGTTCACGTGAGGTACCGCAAGGCAAAATTCCATCGAGGTCATAAAAAGGATAATCCCCATCAGCCGGATTATAATATCCATCATCATTATTGTCCCAGAAAGGAGCCAGATAGAAGTCATAGCCAGCTGAAGCATCTGCATGAGCAGGCCAGTTGAGTATAACATTCGGAATTGTATAACCAGGGTACTCTATTGATCTTTTTTCAGCATCAGCGTGATACCAATTCCTGAAAGCATCAACCTGATAACGGGTTACCTCCCAGTGCCTGTCGTATTGGTAACAGACTTCTATATCTGTAGTGCCTCGGCTGTTTCCTCTTGTGATAAGAGGTCCTGTAAAGAAATCGACTCCTCTACTGCGATATCTTACTGCACAGAGTTTAAGTTGGCCATTCACATCGGTACCTCCAACCCAAATTCCGCCGTTCCATAGAGCTGTTTTACCTGAGCCCTTAGGTATTTCGTACTGTGCATTTTTAAAATCCCACCACATATCCCCTCCGGTTTGGATCAGGGCGCGAACATTATTTAATGCAATTTCTGTTGCAGTTACACTTTCACCACATCCTGCAGTGATTTTTTTTAACTGACGCTGATAGTTTGAAGTTAATGGATTGCTTTGAAATGGCTGGGCCATAATCGACCATCCTGATCCAAAAAGAATCAGGAAGAGGAGCATTTTTTTCATATAAACCATTTTTTAGGATACAGGTTCGTCTAATTGATATGGGAGATTAAGGGTAACCTGAGTTCCGGCCGGTTGATTATCATTATCAAAAATATCCTTAATGTTAACAGCAATGGGTTGTAGATTGATTTTATTGTAAAGTTGTATTCGCTTTTCAATATTTTTCAAGCCTTTGGATTTATGTGCGTATTTCTGCCGGATTAAATTGGCTTTCTTTCTTCCTATTCCATTATCTTCAATCACAATATTCATGCTTTTTTCAGCTGCTATCACCATTACCTTTAATAATCCCCTGTGTTTTATTAATTGCAAACCATGTAAAATAGCATTTTCAAGGTAAGGTTGCAATAGCATGGGTGGTATTTTTAACATATGGACATCAATTTCGGGATCAACATGAATCTTGACATCAAATTTGTTGGAGAATCGGAGTTTCTCCATTTTTATATAAAGTTCAATTAATTTTAGTTCATCATCCAGGGTAATCAGATTATACTGACTGTATTCCAATACCTTTCTCATTAACATAGAGAAATTGGATAAGTAGTAATTAGCTCCGTCTACGTCATTCTTTAAAACAAAATTCTGTATAGAATTCAATGAATTGAAAATAAAATGGGGGTTCATTTGTGATCTTAAAGCAAATTTTTGTGATTGAACCAGTTCATTTTTTATGGTCAGAATTTGTTTCTCCATCTCATGTCTTCTGTGAATTATCAAATATCTGATCCAGATAATCAGGCCAATAATGATAATCGATGAACTAATAACGAGGATCCTGAACAGGATTGTTTGCCACCATGCAGGAATTATTCTAATACTTATTTCTTTTTCATTAACTAATCCTAATGAGCTTGCACCTCTAATCCTAAAACTATAATCTCCGGGAGATAGTTTTCTATACTCAACCTGATGAACTCCCATCTCGAGGGAGTTCCAGCTATCGTCGTAGTTCTCCAGAAAATATTCAAATCTATTTTTAAAAGGACTTAAAAAATCTAATGCAGCAAAACTTATATGAAAGGAATTCTGATCATGATTCAGGACGATCTGATCATTGATAGCCATTTCATTAAGATCTCCCTCATCATGAATTAATAATTCAGTTACCTGAACTGATGGAGGATCCATTGTTTCGAATGGACTAAGCGGATAGAAAGAGGTGATTCCATTAACTCCTGCCATAAAAATTTCTCCATCCCTTGTTTCGTAGGATCCGTTGAAGTTAAATTCGTTTGAAGGCAAACCATCCTGAACATCAAATTTTATAAAAGTCTCTTCGAGGGGTTCAAAGCGAGACAGACCGTTACTAGTGGGTAGCCAGAAAAAACCATTATCGTCTTCAATAATGCCATATACGGTATTGTTGGCTAATCCGTTTTCAGTTGTGTAATGCTCAAAATTTGCAGAAACAGGATCAAATTTGTTGATACCTCCACCATTAGTGTAAACCCACAATTCATTATGACGATCTTCAAAAATACCGAAAATATAGTCAGAGCTGATTGATGACAGATCTCCGGGAATGGGTAAATAAACTTCCCAGATATCTGTTGTGGCATTATACTTATTCAAGCCATGCTGGGTGGCAATTAGAAAAATATTAGCTTCCATCTCCATGACCTGATAGCATTGGTTCGAGGAAATTGAATTCTTATTGTCGGGATCATGTCTGAAATTTACAAATAAATCAGTTTCAGGAAAATAGTGACTTAATCCGGATCGGGTAGAAAACCAAAAGCTTCCATCCTGAGCTTTTGTTATTCCCCATACTTCTCCACCAATAATGGAATTTCCAGATCCATCTGGTATAAAAGCTGTGTTATTTCCGCTTGGAATATGATATTTATTCAGGCCATTTTTGGTGGCTATCCACATATATTCATTATCATGCAAAAGATTAGTTATCCTATTGTTAGTAAGGCTATTGGGTTTGTTGTACTCGTGTTCAATAACCGAAATGATCCGGTTTAATGGTTTGCTGAATACGAAAACGCCTTTCTGCGTTCCGAACCAGAATGTATCAGCAGGGTATTCCTGAATCCCATATGAAGGGTTACCATCTAAATATCTATTAAACGCATGGCTTTCCGGGATTAGTTTTGCCAATCCACGATGGGATGTTCCAATCCAAAAAAGTCCGGTTTGGTCTTCTGCAATGCACAAAATTGTATTAAAATTTAACATTGCGGCATTTGCCAGAGAGAATTCAAGATTTCTAAATTGTTTACTTGTTTTGTGAAATTGATAAAGCCCAAATTCCTGAGTACCTACCCATAACTCATTATTACGGTCATTAAGGAGGGATGTAATATAGTTGTTACTAGCGCTGTTGAGAAATGACTCTTGATTAACCAGTGGATATGGTTCAAACCAATTTGTATAATGATCAAGACGATTCAGTCCGTTTGGTGTTCCGATCCATAAATACCCCTCCTGACACATCTCCAGAGCTGTTATGTAGGAGGAATTCAAATATCCTGGTATACTATCACCATAATATCTAATTATCTGATCTGTTTTGCGAATCAGGTAGTTTAATCCATCACGGGTTCCAATCCACATATTTTGCGAATCGTCTTCATGAAAAGAAGTGATATACCGGTCTGATAATGTTCTTGAATCACGTGGATTATGGCCATAATGTACGAATTCTTCAGTGAATGGATTCATCTTAAATGCTCCCTGAGCAGTGCCCAGCCAGATGAAGTCAAGAGAATCATAATAGATAGAGAAGATTGTGTCAGAGATTAATCCAAGCTCACTGGAATTGTCGGTAGTATATTGTTTAACACTAAAATCTGAAGGATCTATGCGATTGAGGCCCTTTGAAGTTGCTGCCCAAATATAACCCAGAGAATCTTCAACCAGACCAACAACAGTAGGGTCAGTCAGTCCTTCCAAAGGCTTGTGATACTCACGCGTTACGATTCGAAATGAATAACCATCGAAGCGATTCAGACCACTCCAGGTCCCAACCCATAGAAAGCCTTTAGAATCCTGGAGGAGGCAGTTAACACTGTTTTGAGATAGCCCTTGTTCGATACGAATATATTCAGACGTTATGCTCTCTAGTCTGAATTCGCTTTCGACCTGTGCCTTGCAGGTAGATGACAAAAGCAATATTATGCCGAGCAGAACTACAGGACATAATACGCGAGTCTGTGGCATGTACTGAGTTTATTTTTCCGGCTCCAGAAATCTACCAACTAAAGCCAACAGATTATTTTTACGAATTGGTTTTGATATGTATGCATCAAATCCTGCATCCATGGCACGTTTTTCATCATCGGCCATTGCGAATGCTGTTTGTGCAATCTGTGGTGTATCTGGTGAAAGGTCTTTAATAACTTCTCTTGCCTGGTAACCATTAATGTTCGGCATCTGAAGATCCATTAAGACCAGATCTATCTTTTCCTCATTTTTACATGCTTCAATGGCTTCTTCACCATTTCTGGCCCAGATCAGTTTTGCGCCCGTTTTTTGGAGAACGGCTTCAAGATATAGATAATTCGAATCCTCATCCTCAGCGATTAAAATAGCTTTGTCAGTCCAATCCATTTGATTATGTGCGTTTGTCTGTAGTCAAATTTACGGAATTTAGCCACTTAAGCAACCCGTTTTATTGTTTTCCATAGAAACATATATAACTATTTGACGAATTATTCATTATTATCTGGTTTGAAGTACTGCTTGAAGATAGCTAAAGAAATAATAGACAGAATAATAGCCGCACTAATCCAGAAAAGTATTGAGAATTGCTGTAAGAATAAAGCTTCATAAAAAAAAGCACCAAAGGCTCCTCCTAAAAGGGGACCCAGAACCGGTATCCATGAATATGACCAATCAGACGAACCTTTTCCCTGTATTGGAAGCAAGGCATGTGCGATTCTGGGACCAAGATCCCTTGCCGGGTTTATGGCATACCCTGTTGTTCCACCAAGGGAAACACCCAGGGCTACAATTAATAAGCCTACAATAACAGGATTCAATCCTTCAGTAAATTCATTAGCTCCGATGAATAGAAGGCCAAGAACAAGAATGAAAGTACCGGAAGCTTCGCTCAATAAATTTGACCAGGTTGAACGAATGGCCGGGCCTGTGGAAAAAACAGCAAGCTTAAGTTCGGGATTGTCAGTTTTCTTCCAGTGGGGCAAATAATGCAACCAAACAAAGATTCCGCCGATTACTCCGCCGGCAAGCTGACCGGCCATATATATCGGAACATCTGACCATGGTAGCTCTCCGTGAAGTGCAATAGATAATGTTACAGCCGGATTTATATGGGCACCAGAAATGGACCCAACGGCAAAAATTGCCAGAGTTACAGCCAGCCCCCATCCGACAGAAATTACTATCCATCCACTCTTTTCAGCTTTACTATGTTTTAATAAAACACCTGCTACAACACCGTCTCCGAGGATAACAAGTATTGCAGTTCCAATTAATTCAGCTACAAAATTTGACATATATATATAACGTTGTTGGTGGATTGAATGAACTCACACCATGTATTTAATTAGTTTCTCCTTAGGCCCCTTCCATGAACAACCGAGACAATAAAGAATGCTTTGATCAAAACCATTCATGCTTGAATCCGGATCCAAAGGTATTATCACAAACTCCCTGTTTACTTTTACATTAATTCTGTCACCACTTTTGTTCAACAGGAAGAAGCGATCGATTCCACATTGTGGGCACACTAAAAATCTCATGCTTGCTTCTGATTATATTTATGATTTATTTTCGTTATTAGAGCTCCATCTGGCAAAGAAATAAATATAAATGGATGAAATTATTATTAGTCATGTTTTAATGGACTAAATTTACAATTATGTTAGAAATATCTATGCCAACATTAATCCTTGATAAGGAAAAGGCAAAAAAAAATATCCGCCGGATGGTGGACAAGGCAAGGAAAGCTGGGCTGGAATTTCGTCCGCATTTTAAAACACATCAATCTGTGACCGTTGGGGAATGGTTCAGAGAAGAAGGAGTAAGCAAAATTGCAGTCTCATCTATTGAGATGGCAAAGAAATTTGCCCTGGCTGGCTGGACCGATATAACTGTAGCTATCTCAGTTAATGCTCATGAGATTAAAGCAATTAATGAGCTGGCCGAAAGAATTCAGCTTAATCTCCTGGTTGAATGCAAGGTGAGTGTAATTATTCTTGAGAAGATGCTTTCAAGTAATATCGGTCTGTTTATAAAAATAGATACAGGTTATGGGAGAACGGGTGCGAAATGGGATGATACTGAAAAAATTGAAAGCATAATATCATCAATCTCACAATCCTCAACGGTGAGTTTCAAGGGCTTTCTTATTCATGCCGGTCACACCTACAAGGTGGAGGGAAAAAGCTTAGAGAAGGTAAGAAGGATAGAAGAAATCCTACAGGAATCATTGCAAAGAGCAAAAAGTCTCAGAAGAAACTTCCTCAATGATTATCCTGAGGCAATAATTTCATATGGAGATACCCCCTCTTGTAGTCTGGGTAATAGTTTTGATGGAATAGATGAGCTCAGACCTGGTAATTTTGTGTTTTATGACCTTGTTCAGCAATCATTAGGCGCCTGTTCTTTTGATGATATAGCCGTTGTATTGGCTTGTCCTGTTATTGCCGTTCATTACGACAGACTTGAGATTGTTTTATACGGTGGTGCAGTTCACTTCTCAAAAGACTTCGTTAAACAGGATGACGAGCTGATATACGGACGTGTGGCACGACATAGTTCATTGGCATGGGACACTCCTGTTGATGGTGCTGTGGTAAGAAGTTTATCGCAAGAGCATGGGATAGTTCGTTATAAAAGTCTTGACCAGATGAGACACATCGGTATTGGCGATATATTGTATGTTTTTCCGGTACATAGCTGCTTAACTGCTGATTGTATGGGAGGCTATCTCACACTCTCGGGTGATGTTATTAATGTATGAATTAGCGATAACATAGTATATAGTTTCAAACAATTACTCGTAGCGCATTTTTTGAATCGCTTCGGTTCGTGCAATCTGAATTCCATGATAACTTGAAATAATTAATGCAAATATCAGGATACCTAGGTCAGCTATTATAAACCAAAAGACATTGATGTTTGTTCGAAAAGCAAAGCTTTCTATCCAATCAGAATATATTTTGAGAACAATTGGAATTGACAGAACAAATGCGATCAACATTAGTAAAACGACAGGTTTAAAAAGAGTATAAATAATCTGAGATCCTGAGGCCCCAAATACCTTGCGAATAGCAACCTCCTTCGTGCGTTTGGAAATAATATTGGCTGTAATTCCAAGCAATCCAAGACCAGAAATAATGATGCAAATTATAACCAGAAAGACTAATAGTTTTTGTTGATTCTGATCTCTTTGGTAATATTCTGCGATATCATCTTCAACAAAACTATAGTTAAACTGACTGCCTGGAGCGAATTTGTTCCATGCAGATTCAATGGCTGTTACAGCGGCCTGGTTACGATCAGTCAGCCTTATCAGTAAAAAGGGCTGGGGGGCATTTGACATGAACAGGAATGAAGGTCGTATTGGCGTATGTGTTGATTGCACATTGAAATCTTTAACAATACCAATAACTTCTCCGAATTGATTCCTTTTTCCAATGGGATCTTTCCAGCCCATGTGCCCTGCCAGAGCTTCGTTTACCAAAAAGTAGCCATTGGTGTCACTGGCAGACCATTCAGGAAAATCATTCCCGGAGGTCAGCTTGAGCCCGAGGGTCTCAATTGCTTGTGGATCTACTATCATCGAACCAAATGCCTGAATTTCCATTTCACCTTCATTGTTTTCCCAATTGAAAGCGTTTCCACTCAGACCATTGCCAGGATAGGTATTTGCTACAGTTGTTGAAACAACTACAGCGAGATTATCTGCCTCATTCCTGAATGAGCTGATTTGCTCCCTTAATTGCTGGGTTCGAACCTCAACAGCCATCAGCTTGTCTTTTTCAAATCCCAGATCCATTTTATTAACATACTTAAGCTGTGCATGCATAAGTAATATGGTGACAACAGCAGTTGCCGACAAAACAAACTGAAGGCCAACTAATCCGGTTCTCAGGCGACCACCTTTTCTGGATTGAGAGAAATTACCTCTTAAATATTGGATTGGTTTGGTTCTTGACATGATGTATGCTGGATAAAAGCCTGATAAAATGGCTACCAGTATAATCAGGATTATTGTGCCTAATACCAGCTGATTATTGTGAAACAGATTAATTTCCAGGTTTTTGTTTAGAACATTGTTGAGCTGACTAAAGCTGAGTGCCAATTCTGCCAGACTTAATCCAATAATGGTGGCGATTACAGTATTTAAAGCAGACTCAAGCAAAAACTGACGTCGTAATTGTTGCCTGAGAGATCCGACTACCTTCTTCATGCTAATTTCTTTAGCACGGTTTAAGTAATTAGTAGTGCATAAGTTGACATAATTAACAATGGCCAGAAGTAATACAACAATTCCAATTAGTAGAAAACCATTGAAAAACCGACGGTTACGATCAGAAAAATCAGGATTAATTGTAGAGTTCAAGTGTGCCTCAGTGATAGGTTCAATTATCGAAACATATTGAATGGGATCAGATTCTGCCATGTATTCATTGTAGTATTGTTTCCAGTGACGATTAAAATCCACATCAGTGTATCCTTCATTAAACAGAAAGACCAATTGAGAGCTCATATTTCCATACAAATCACCTGGTGAAAGCTGTTCGGGTTCGGCAATAAACAGAGTATTGTAAGATAAAAGTGCTGTGAAGTTCAAGATGGTATTGTCGGGAAGGTCTTCCACTACACCAGTAATGTTAAACACTCCCTGATCTTCGATCTCAATTACCTCACCCAATGGATTTTCAGGACCGAAATATTTTGATGCAAGAGTTTCAGTTAGTACAATAGAGTGGGGTGCTTGTAGAGCAGTTTCCGGATCTCCAATTATAAACGGAATACTAAAAACCTCGAAGGCTGAAGAATCAATGTATTGAAAATCTGATTCTGTGAAGTTTATATCTCCAAACCTGACAGTTACCTGACCAGCCTGTCTTATTCTGACAAACTCCTTAATTCCAGGAATATAATTTTTTAACAGGGGACCTACATCTGAATTGCAGGTGAATTGATTAGTCTGATTGGCTTGACCTATTGTCATCCCGGCACCACAAACATAAATGTTTTTGGCATTTTTATGATAGCGATCGAAACTGAGCTCATCGACCAGATAGAGATAAACTAACAGAGCCACTGCCATTCCTATTCCCAAGCCAATCAGCTGAGTAGTTGATTGAAATATATTGCGGCTTAAAGATCTGAAGAAGAATCGAAAGAATACTTTGATTTTCATATACTCTATATTTAGATTTTAAATGGCCGGATGTATCTCGTATAGTAAAAAATAATCATCACCGTGTGTCAAAATACTTAGGCCTTTTTAGTCATTTAATAAAATTATTCTACTCAGTAACCAAAGCTTATGCCATGTTATGCAAGTCGTAGAATATCAGAAAGATATAATATGTTGCCTAAAAAAGGTCAGAACAATTTGTAACAAATTGTTACAGTTTGTTGCTTGTTCATGAAACAAAGAATAATTTTAGTCAATTATGGGAAAAATAAAAGGACACGTTGTTATTGTTGAAGATGATAATGCTATCAGGATTTCAGCTCAGATGCTACTTAATCAACATTTTAGCCGGGCTTCAGTTTTAGACTCTCCAGAGAAATTGCCAAATTATATTAAGGTTTACAACCCGGATGTGGTAGTATTAGACATGAATTTTAGTCCAGGCAAAACTGATGGGAAGGAAGGATTTAAATGGCTGACATATTTGAATGAGTCGCATCCCCAAATCATTGTATGTGTAATTACCGCTTTTGGCGAGGTAGAGTTGGCAGTAAGGGCACTTAGAAACGGAGCCTTTGATTTTATTATTAAACCATGGGAGAATCAGAAATTTATAGCAACACTTTCTGCAGGTATTCTCTTCAGAGAGTCTAAAACCAGAATTCATCAGTTAAAAAAAACACAGAAAGAGCTAAATAAACATTATTTGGGTTCAAAAGACCATTTGGTAGGAGAATCAGAACAGATGCAGGAAATCAGGAAGATGCTTAAAAAAGTAGCTCCAACACCGGCTGATGTGCTGATTACAGGAGATAATGGAAGTGGAAAGGGATTGCTGGCCAAAGAAATTCATTGTTTATCTCCTGTAGCTGATAAAGCTTTTGTGCATGTAGATCTCAGTAGCCTGCCCGAAACTCTTTTTGAAAGCGAGCTTTTTGGACATGAGAAAGGTGCCTTTACAGGTGCCAATGAAGCCAGACCGGGCCGCTTCGAACTTGCCCATGGTGGCACATTATTCCTCGATGAAATAGGAAATCTGCCTGTACATTTACAGTCGAAATTACTGGTAGCACTGCAAGAGAGAAAAATCTCCAGACTAGGAACCACCGAAGAAATCAGGGTTGATTTCAGATTGATCACAGCAACCAATCAGGACCTTTTTAAGATGGTGGATGAAGAATCATTCCGTCAGGATCTGCTTTATCGAATCAATACAATTGAAATTCATATTCCATCACTGAGACATCGACCTGATGACATTTCAATTTTATGTAAGCACTTTCTTGACATTTACTCGAAAAAGTATCGAAAACCGGAACTCGGTATTGAAGATCCTGCCATGCATGCATTAAAAAAGTATACCTGGCCCGGAAATATCAGAGAATTAATGCATACCATGGAAAGAGCTGTGATTTTATGCGAAGAAAATACCATTAAGACCGAGGATTTATCTCTGAGAGGACATGAACAGAAAGGCAGTGAGTTAAAAAGTCTGAATTTAAATGAATTAGAGCGGATGGCAATGCTGGAAGCTATAGAGCGATCTAATGGGAATATTACCAAAGCAGCTGAGATGATTGGGATTTCACGGGTTAGTTTTTACCGCAATCTAAAAAAACATGGTATTAAACAAATTTAAAGTACAAACCATTGTTAGAATACTGCTCTTGTTTTTCTCACAAGTGATATTGGCGTGGTTATTAATTCGTCATGATAGTCAGAACCTGATCTTTACTTCGGGCATACTTATAGTTATCATCTTGTTTCAGGTTTTTGAATTATTCCAGTGGCTTCAGAAAAGTAACCGTCTGCTTACACGCTTCTTCGAGGCAATAAAGCAAGGGGAGTTTAACCTGAGTTTCAATCACTCAGGAGGGACAGGCTACCTCATGGATCTGATGCATGAGTTTAATCAATTTTTACAAATACAATCAAAGAGACAGACGGATTTTGGTTCTCAGATTGCTTTTCTCAGATTACTCATAAATCAGATTTCTGTTGGATTGGTTTGTTGGCGTATTGATGGACAGATTCTTTTCCAAAATCCTTCAGCCATCAAAATGCTAAGTCTGTTAGGACATAAAACCTGGGAAGGTTTTATCACTGAAAACTCTGAATTTTCCTCTGCAATGGATAACAGGAATACTCCTCATACTTTTCTCTTGAAGAAATTAGTCAGAGGAAAGCTGAGTCATATAAAAATTGAAATGAAACCGGTTGTTCTCCTTCATGAAGAGATGTGGTTGTGCAGTCTTGAAGACATCAGCTCTGAAATCGTTGAAAAAGAACATCAGGCCTGGCACAAAATGCTCCGGCTATTATCTCATGAAATCAGAAATACTATTACACCAATCAGTTCACTTGCTGATACCATTGGTGCTATGGTTAAAGATAAGCATGGTAATTTAATGTCCTCAGGTGAATTATCCGATGAAAGTTTGGCTGATATAAGTATGGGGCTATCTGTCATCCATGAGCGCAGTCTGAAATTAAATACTTTTACTAATAACGTTCTCAAGTTAACCCGGGTTCATAATCCTGGCCTCCGGGAAGTGAATATCAAGGAAGTATTTGACAAGCTGGCTGTGCTTTTTGATGCAGATTTAAAAAGTAATAATGTTGATGCTAGTTATTATGTAGAAGATCATGAATTGAAGATACAAGCCGATCCGGGGCAATTAGATATGATGATCACAAATCTGGTAAGTAATAGTTTATTTGCCCTCAGAGAACATGAACAAGCAAAAATGTGGTTTAAATGCTATAGGAGCGGTGATGAAATAAGCATCGAGATAGGCGACAATGGTTGTGGAGTGGCTGAGGATGATCAGGACCAGATTTTTCTTCCGTTTTTTTCTACCAGGCAGGAAGGCTCCGGACTGGGCCTGTCCATTGTGCGACAGATGATGGATATGCATAAGGGATCAGTGAGTTTCGAGTCAGTTCCAGGTCAACAAACAACATTTTATCTTTCTTTTCCTGCCGGATAATATTCTTATTAGTATTTGAAAATGATACTTCAAGTTGAATTATCTTAAAATATATCTGTTCATCAAAGAGCAGGGTTGTTATTGACACAAAGGCAAATTATTGGGTATCTTGCTGTTTTTGGTTTTAGCACTAAAAGTATGTAAGAGATGATTGAACAAAAAAGAGTAATAAATCCACCTGAGCAGATCAGTCTGAAACATATTTTGAAATTGACTGATGATACAGGTATTTTTCAGGATGCAAGTGGAACACAAGCAGACAAAGTTTTTGGCTATTCTCTGAATGATAATGCTCGTGCTTTATTACTTTGCTTATGGATGTCTGAAAAAAACAAGGATCCAAAAATTGCCATGCTAATCAAAATATACTTTGGTTTTGTGAAAATGATGGCTCTTGAGGATGGTAGTTTTATGTCTTACCTGCCGGATGATTTTTCATCTGATTCTGATTCTTCTTCTGATAGTTATGATGAGGATTTTGAAGAAAATGAAGATGCTTTCGGTCGAACGTTCTGGGCATTAGCAGTATTGTACCTGAATGGTCCGGTGGAGTTGAGAGAAGAAAGTCTGAGTTATCTAAATGAATCAGTGAAGCATATTCTCAGAGTAAAAACCCCAAGGGGTATGGCTAATATTTTGATCGGACTGACCCTGCTTCAACTTGAAAGTGTTCAAATAAAGGATGCCGGAGGAATGCCTTTACAGCTTGTTCAAAAAATACAATCCTGTTTTAAGCAGCAAAGTGAGGAAAATATCAACTGGTTTGACCCAATTGTATCGACAGAAAATGGAATAATTCCCTATTCACTCTTGTTAGCAAACAAGATTCTTAAATCTAAACACATACTTGTGACGATAGATCAATCAGTGAATTATCTTGAATCATTC
>Ga0209249_1000307_pt1 | contig 63918 bp, 56 predicted proteins | sample SaaInlV_200m_DNA_4_FD_184653 | JGI IMG/M metagenome (GOLD analysis project Ga0209249, IMG submission 184653) | Marine microbial communities from expanding oxygen minimum zones in the Saanich Inlet - SI037_S3LV_200m_DNA (SPAdes) (version 2) | ecosystem: Environmental > Aquatic > Marine >...
AAAAACTTATGCCGAAAAGCAAGAGGGCTTGGATTACAGGTAGTTGCATGAATATGTCATTAGCAACTTGTTTCAGGGTCTAAATAAAAAATCTGTCATTGGTAGTTTATTTTAGAATCTCAAATTATTAAAAAGAGTTACAACTTGTTCAGTTTGACTAAAAATATACTTTCTGTAAATCCATAACAACGAAATATAATGGGCTTATTCAAATACTATCCAAGCAACCCAAAAAAACTGGATCACGAACTGGAAAAACGGATTTTTTTTCACAGTATGGTTTTTCCGGTAATTTTTGTTTTCGTAATTTGGTTGATTGAAATTATTGAACAAACAACTGGGTTTAGTTTTGTAAAATTTGGTGTTTATCCGTTGCACTTAAAAGGATTGCCCGGCATTTTGTTTTCCCCTTTTATCCACTCCGATTTTAACCACTTGATTTCTAACACAATTCCGTTTTTTATTTTGTCGTTTGCACTGGTTTATTTTTATCGGCGCATTTCTTACCGCATTTTTATCCAGGTTTATATTTTGGCCGGATTGTGTGTTTGGCTAGCCGGGCGCGAAGCCTGGCACATTGGGGCAAGCGGAGTGGTTTATGCGCTTGCTGCATTTCATTTTGTTAGCGGAATAATACGAAACGATGTCCGCTTACTCACACTTTCGGTGGTGGTAGTTTTTCTTTATGGTGGAATGGTTTGGGGAATGTTTCCAATTAACTCTGACGTTTCGTGGGAAGGCCATTTGTGGGGGGCGGTTTCTGGAGTAGTAATGGCTATTTATTACCGAAAATATATTATCCGGCGCGACAAGTTTGACTGGGAAGAGGAAGAAGAGGAGGAAGAAAGTGAACAGTCGCAGTCGCAGTTTTCAGATATGGATTCTGGTAAATCTGGAAATTTAGATAACACAAATCATACCGGTCAATATTAACATTACGGGAGAATATTTTCTATAACAGTCCCTTTTCATTTAGATTGGCTTTAATCCTTTCGTGATTTTCCCAGAATTTAGTTTCCATTACTTTAATTAATCTTTGAAACTCTGGATCTTTTCTCATGTTGTCGTATAATGGACTATCTTTAAATACACGTATTCGTTGATAAGGAGGATTGTAATTTTTAACAATTATTCTAAGGTTTTTAAGAGCATCTTCCAAGTTTCCTTCCAGTGAATATAATGTAGTTAGTTGAATATATGTCATCACCCCGTATCTAGCACCATCCAACTGTCCAACATACTTTCTAAACCTATCAAGGTATAATGAAGCTTCCTCTTCATCACCAAGTTTATCGAAGATGAAGGCAAGTCGACCTGTATAAGATCCATTATATTCTGAAATATTTATATTTACTAATGAAAGATATTTTTGATGATATTCTAATGCAGATGTAAACTCTCTATTCATTAAATGTGATACTCCAATTAATCGGTAAGAACCGTAATCCGTGGAATCTTTATTTAATATTTCTTGTAATCTTTGAATTGATTGGTCATAATCGCTGTTTGAATCAACAATCAATTCAGACATTTCTCTAAGAACATTTGTATAATCAGGATCTATATCTAAAGATTTTTTATAGTAAGTTTTGGCTTGTCTTAAAAATCCAAGATGACGAAATGCTCGTGCAAGATTGTGATAAGCATCTCTTAATTTTATAATGCCAGCACTGTCTGATGGAATTTCTAAATATATTGCATTCAGAGCATATTCAATGTATGATTCCAAATTAGGACTCCCGCCTGCAAAGGGATTGTTTAATGCTCTCAATCTATTATAAGCTTCGTATGAATTCGGATTATATTCCAAAACCTTTTTAACGTATAGCTGTGACAATTTATAATTTCCTAAATATAGATGAAAATTAGATCTTGCGAAAAGACTTTCTGGCAATTGATTATCTAGCAAAAGTGCCATTTCTGAATTCCTGTCAATTAATTCTTCACGCTCTCTTTCAGAACGAGAATATTCCAAATAAAAATGACAATTAGATAGTTGAGCATAAGCTAAAGCAAAATTGGAATCTTGTACGATTGCTTGTTCGAAATAGGCAATTGCAATAGGCAATCTAACCATAATTCCTTGGTTCATAACTTCCTGCCCCATTAAGAATAAATTAAATGCTTTGTCATTTTCCGTTGGTTTTTTTTCAATCCTATTCATTTCTTCTGGGGTAATAGTTGCCCGTATCTCTTTTGAAATATCTTTTGCCACATTTGTACGTATATCCAGATATCCATCAACATTTGCAGGGTTGATGTATTCATTAGACCACAAGTGTTTGTCTGTGGCGGATTCTATTAATTGTACTGTGAGAATTATTTGTTCGCCAATCAATTGACCACTACCCTCAACTATGTAATTCGCATTTAATTCTTTTCCTATCTCTGGAATTAGTTTAAGATGTTTTCTGTATTTTTCAACAGATGTTCTGCTTATAACTCTTAAATCTTTGATTTTTTGAAGGTTAGTAAGGATGGATTCCATCAATCCATTTATAACATAAACTTTTGTAGAATCATTACTGTCGTTTATAAAAGGTAAAACTGCGATAGACTTTTCGAGTTCTGGATCTATTTTACTTGCAGTATCTCCTTTAAATAATTTTGGATAAGCAAGAATTATAACTACAATGATCAGTATTCCAATAATAATATCAAACACTAAATACTTTTTACGAAACAGACCAATTTTAGGAGAAATATTTTTCTCTTTAGTAGAATGGGTAACTTCAATTCCAGTTGGTGTTACATCGAATATCCAGGAGAAAATGACAGCAATTGGGAAGCCAATTCCCAATAGCACAATTACAAGGGTCATCACCCACTGAGGCAGATGCAAGGGTTCTATTAAAATACTTATAAGTTGTAAAAGGATAAAAGCTGTAGTTGCATAAACAATAATAACTCTGACTACTTTCCTACGTTTCAACTCTTGCCAGAATTTGGAAAGTTTACTTTGTTTCTCAGGCATTTGTGTGAATTTAGTTTTGAATAAAATTAAGGGAAAAAGTTATAAAATCCAATAATTACAGCTAATTTAAAAATCATAATTTCACGTTGATAGATAGTATTTATATATGTTACCCTAAAAAAATAAACAATTATAAATTATGAAATACATCGTGGAATTCAAAAAAGTACTATTTTTGCCGCCATTAATTTACGAAGTTCATTAAAGAATGATTAGCAGAAGGATAATTCGGACAAAGGTGTTGCAAATTTTATACGCCTACTACGCTTCACCTGAGAAATCGATCAATAAAACTGAAAAAGAACTCTTTTTCTGCATCCACAAATCGTACGATCTGTATCACTACTTGTTGGCTCTGATACTGGAAATTGCCGATTATTCAGAAAAACGGATTGAAATAAAAAAGAGCAAACATAAGCCCACTTACGATGATCTGCACCCAAATACAAAATTTGTAACTAACCGGGTAATCAGTCAACTTCGTTCTAACAAACAATTAAATTTATACCTGGAACAAAAAAAGTTGAGTTGGGTTAACCACCCTGAACTTGTAAAAGAGTTGTACCTGTTTTTAGAGGAATCGGATTTTTACAAAAAATATGTTGCTGACAAAAACTTGTCGTTCCTTGATGATCGGAAATTTGTTGACAAGATATTCAACGAAATTATGCTGATTTCAGAAGATTTATACATGGTACTTGAGGAGCAAAGCATTTACTGGAACGACGACATAGAATTTGTGATCTCTATGATTTCAAAAACTTTAAAACGATTTAACGAATACTCAGACTCCGACCAAAGATTAATGCCGATGTTTAAGGATCAGGAGGATAGGGATTTTGCCAAAGATTTGTTTCGTAAAGCAATAATAAACCACGACGAATTAAGGGAGTTAATTAAAGTCCACTCGCAAAACTGGGACATTGAAAGAATTGCCTTTATGGATATACTGATTATGCAACTGGCAATTTCCGAATTACTTTATTTTCCTAGTATCCCTACCAAAGTTTCGCTAAACGAATACATCGAACTTTCTAAATTTTACAGCACAGAAAAAAGCCGGAATTTCATTAACGGGATTCTTGATAAAACTTTAAAAGATCTAAAAAAATCGGGGAAAGTAATTAAAACCGGACGTGGATTAATGGGTGAGTCGTAATGTATAAATTCATGTTCCTATTTTTGGGTATCGTTTTGTTTGGCTGCAATGGCCAGAGCCGGGAAAAACGGGAAGAAAACAACATCGTGCCTGAAAAAGAAACAATTCGAATATCAGAAATTGAGTTTAACGAAGAAATGCATAATTTTGGCACTTTGCAATCGGGTGAAATTGTAGCTTTTACTTTTGTTTTTACAAACACCGAGCCCACAAGTTTAACGATAGAAAAGGTAGAAACCGATTGTGGTTGTTTGAATGCAAAATTTTCGAAAGAACCAGTTGGAACTGGCAAAACAGGAATTGTAGAGATTGAATTTGATTCGTCGGGACTATTTGGGAAACAATTTAAAACCATTGAAATTTATGCAAATTCGAAAGAATCAAAACATTTAGCTATTTTTGCCGAAATACAAAACGAACAATTAGAATTTAAATATTAAAAATTAAAAATGATGATGAATATTATTTTAATGATGCAACCTCAGGATGGTGCAGAAAGTAATCCCTTAATGAGTTTTCTTCCTCTGTTATTAATCGTAGTAGTTTTTTATTTTTTTATGATTCGCCCACAGATGAAGCGACAAAAAGAAACCCGCCAATTTCGTGCAGGTTTGGCCAAAGGTGACAAAGTTGTAACTACCGGTGGGATTTATGGAAAAATTGTGGAAATAAAAGAAACTACGATTATTTTAGAAATTGCCAAAGATGTGCAAATTAAAGTAGATAAAAACGGAATTATTAAAGATATGAGCGATGCTCCCCAGCAGCGATAGTATTCTGTTTTAAATGAAAAAGGGTTGGTCAAATAAATATGGCCAACCCTTTTTTGTTTTATCAAAAATCTAATTGTCTGATTCCCCCGAATTATTGGTCGAATATAAAGTCCGAATTCAAAACAAAAAATAAAAATCCCAATCGACAAACACCAAAATACAAATAAATCACAATGACCAAAATCTCAATATTCAAAACTTTTTAGAACATGTAATATCATTATTTGGTGTCAATTTGTATTTTGATTTTTGTTATTTGATGCTTCTTTTCAATAATCCGGTTTTATGGACAAATTTTAATTACACATTAAACCTAAAATGCAGTATATCACCATCTTTAACAATGTATTCTTTTCCTTCAACGGCAATTTTCCCTGCATCCCGACATGCATGTTCTGAACCCAACATAACGTAATTTTCGTATTTAATTACTTCGGCGCGGATAAATCCTTTTTCAAAATCGGTATGAATAATCCCCGCTGCCTGGGGTGCTTTTGTTCCTTCCTCAAAAGTCCAGGCCCGGCTTTCATCAGGCCCGGTGGTAAAATAAGTTTGCAGATTCAACAAATTATAAGCGGTATGAATTAATTTGTTTACCCCTGGCTCATCTAAACCAAGCTCTTCAAGAAAAAGTTGTTTCTCTTCATATTCTTCTAATTCAGCAATATCAGCTTCCGTGGCGGCAGCTATTACCAAAAGTTCGGCTTCTTCATCCTTAATTGCTTCTTTTACTTCTTCCACGTATTTGTTGCCCTTTTTAGCCGAAGTTTCATCTACATTACAAACATACATAACCGGTTTATTGGTTAACAGAAAAAATTCTTTTGCAATTCGAGCTTCTTCTTCGTATAGTTTTAGTGTACGCGCCGATTTGCCGGTTTCCAAAACCGCTTTGTAACGAACTGCCAATTCGAACATTTTTTTAATCCGTGGATCATTCCCATGCCGGGCTTGTTTTTCAAGCTTATCAATCCGGCCTTCAATGGTTTCCAGATCTTTTAATTGAAGTTCAATATCGATTACTTCTTTGTCGCGAACCGGATTTATAGAACCATCAACATGAGTAATATTTTCATTGTCGAAACACCGTAAAACATGTAAAATAGCATCGGTATCGCGAATATTCCCTAAAAATTGGTTACCCAAACCTTCACCTTTGCTGGCGCCTTTTACTAAACCGGCAATATCGACGATTTCAACAGTAGTAGGGATAACTTTCTTCGGTTTATCGATTTCGGCCAGTTTTATTAATCTTTCGTCGGGCACTGTAATGACCCCAACATTTGGTTCGATTGTACAAAAAGGAAAGTTGGCCGATTGCGCTTTTGCACTCGACAAACAATTAAACAGTGTTGATTTGCCTACATTTGGTAAACCAACAATTCCGCATTTTAATGCCATTATTTCATTTTTAAATTGCGGTGCAAAGTTAATTGTTTATTGATTTTTAAATCCATATTTATTTAAAACTTCAACAATAATAAGTTTTAAAATTTCTTATTGTTATTATTACAAAATTATAGGAGCAAAAAAATGCAAAAAAAAGGATGTCAAATTGTACATTTGCCAAAACTGTTAAATTATGATCTTAAAAAATCTTTCTGTTGACTGCGTAATATTCGGTTTTAATAATAATAAAATAAATGTGTTATTGTGGCAGGCCGAACCTGAATTGCTCGAAAAATTTCTGACAACTAAAGAAGAATACGAACAAACAAAAGATCTTTTTGAGAAAAACCCTGCACTTGGTTCCGGAAATTTCTGGGGGTTTATTGGGACACATTTACCATCTGAAGAAGATTTGGATGAGTATGCCAAAAAGATATTACAGGTTACAACTGGCATCGATAATATTTACCTAAAACAGTTACAGGCTTTTGGCGCTACACACAGGGTTCCACACTATCGCGTACTTACGGTGGTTTACTATGCGCTAATCAATCCCAATTACCACGATTTAAAACTCTCGCCAATTTCAAAATCATTAAAATGGTTTGAAATAGACAATTTGCCAAAGGTAATTTTCGACGTAAAAGAGATTATACAAAAAGCCTTAAAAAGGTTGCGTGCTGAGGTTCAATACCACCCCGTTGGATTTCACCTGCTACCTGATAAATTTACCTTAACAGAGCTGCAAACTTTATATGAAGTAATTTTAGGCAAAAAACTGGACACACGGAATTTTAGAAAAAAAATACAAAATATGGGTTTGCTGATCGACACCAACGAAAAACAAACCAATGTAGCACACCGCGCCGCAAAATTGTACTCTTTTGATGTTGAAATTTATCAAAAACTTGTTGAGGAGGGACTAAATTTCAGAATATAATTTCTGATTAAACCTTTTTAGGATAAATGGATCAGATTGTAAAATTACGATAAATGGATAATGACGACCGTAAACTTATTGCCGACCTAAAGCAAGAGAACAAAAGGGATCTTGCTTTTCATGTGTTGGTAAAAAAGTACCAGGAGCGGTTGTACTGGCACATCCGGAAAATTGTAATGAACCATGATGATGCCGATGATGTGCTTCAAAACACATTTATAAAAGTGTGGAAAAGTATCGATAAATTTCGTGAAGAATCGAGCCTTTTTACCTGGCTTTACCGAATTGCAACCAACGAATCGTTAACTTTTATAAATTCAAAAAAGCGAAAAAATTTTATGCCATTAAATGATGTTAGCGAATATTTAATCGAGAATCTAATGTCGGACCCCTATTTTGAGGGAGATAAAATCCAGATGAAACTTCAGGAAGCAATTCTTCGTTTGCCCGATAAACAAAGGATAGTTTTTAATATGAAATATTTCGACGAAATGAAGTATGACGATATGGCAAAGGTATTGGACACATCGGTTGGGGCACTTAAAGCTTCGTATCATCATGCAACAAAAAAGATAGAACACTATTTAAAAAGCACAGATTAAACTTTCGACATTAAACTTTTTTAAATGAATAAAGTCAAACAAACAAATCGCTGAGATGAATAATTTAGATAATAAAAAAACGGAACTGTCGAAATTAAAAAGGGAATATCCTTTTGGGGTTCCCGACAATTATTTCGACGATTTTTCTTCGCGCCTTCAAATAAAACTTGAGGCGGAAAAAAAGGCGATCCCGAAAAAAGAAAACCGAATTATTCAATTTCTAAAACCTGCCATTGGTTTGGCGGCTGGTTTTGCCATAATAATTTTGTTAGTTAATTGGCCCTTGAAATCTCATTTGCCAGAACAGGTAGTAAATAACAATAATGCTGAAACTGAATTTAATAATGAAGAATATCTTTCGTTGGTTGAAAGCATTGATGAAAACTCGTTTTATGCTTTGTTAGACGAACCGGCAACTTCTGTAGAATTCTCTGACGAGGATTTAATGAATTATGTAAGCGCAAACATTTCGGAATACGAAATTTATTTAGGAACTGATTTTTAAATATTATGAAACGATTAGCAATTATATTTACAATTACTTTTTTTATCCTATCTGGTTTGGCAGTAAAAGCCAAAAATGATTCACACCAGGATAGAAGGGAAAAATACCGCTCAGAAAAAGTAGCTTTTCTAACATCAAACCTGGAACTTACACCAGCCGAGGCAGAAAAATTCTGGCCGGTTTATAACCAGATGGATCAAGAAAGGTGGGAAGCCCAAAAAATGCGACGTGAAATGGAAGCAAAAGTACGAGAGACAAAAGTTTCTTTGCCTGAGAAAGAGGTAATTGCACTTACAAGAAAATTTGCAGGAAGTTTGCAGGAAGAAGCAGATATGCTTGTAAAATACAACGAAAAATTCCTGAAAATATTACCACCTCAAAAAGTCCTTAAATTATACCAGGTTGAAAATGAGTTTAGAATGCACATGATCAGTAAATATAGGGAGTCGCGTAAAAGCGAAAATTAAATCTCATTTAGTTTATAAATAAAAAAGACAGGCGAACAACCTGTCTTTTTTATTTAGCACAATTCCGTTTTATACAAATTTAAACCAATCCTGAAAATATTTCCCAATTACTGGCGATTCCTTTTTTTCGGCCTGAATTGATCCTATTAAACTCAAAATCCAAAGAACCAAAGTTACAATCCATCCAAAAACATTTATAACAGGAATAATACTAAGAACGATTCCCAATAAATAAATACCGAGAGTTTGGCGAATATAATAACTGGCAAATTCGTCCTTTTCAGTACTGTTCAAAACCAGTGCTATAATCCAGCCAATAATGGTAATGTGTGCAACAATTGCTTTTGTTTTTCCATCCATATTTATATAATTTAAATGTTTTTTAAAGTTCGAAAATAAATTAGATTTAACAAAAACCTATCAAAACTTTTTAAATTATTCCTCGACCATTACTTCTATTTGGTTAATACCATAGTTTTTGTTGCACGAAAATCACCAACTTCAAGCTGGTATAAAAACAACCCGGGCTTTATTTTCTCCGAATCAAACTTAATTAAATGTTTTCCCGGGGGTAATTCCTGATCGACGACAACAGCAACTGCTTGCCCCAAAATATCGAAGACGGTTAATTTTACCTTTCCCTTCTTAGAAATTTCAAAGGGGATTGTAGTTTGAGTTTTATATGGATTTGGGAAATTCTGAAACAATTTCGTAAATCCATTACTTGTCAAACTGGCATCGGTAAGTACGTATCTCACCGGTGCAAGAAGCCCCAGGAAAATTTTGTTATTAGCATCGGAAGTTAATCCAATCGCATTCTGACCTGTTACAGAGAGTAGTGAATAAGCATTGTTTATTGACACTCCCCCCGTATTTCCAGGCGCGTACAGCGGAATTTGGTACTGCCCTTGAGCAGTTCCAAATAATAAGCCTAACATTAATATTAAAATTATTTTTCTATCCATGATCCTGATTTTTTAAATATTATTTGATACCAGAACTCGAAGATAATTTTGACGATTCTTTAAATGATTCAACCTGCAAAGGGTTCTCGATTGCGTAATTGTCTTTTCGTGTTCCAACAACCTGCCACGAAACTTTCATTCCTGCATTTCCCCCGGCAATTTTGAATCGATTATTTTTCACCTCACTGGCTACATACAAATTGGGTCCGGGCGCACCAATTGGTGTAAGCTGATACCTGAAATTTTCATTCAATGCATCAAACCAATCAGGAAGTTCCACCTCTGCGGTTCCATTTTTATCGAGTTTGGCATTACCATTATAAATATTGGCTATTTCATTTGTTTCGATACTGGAATGATGTAAATATTTATTTTCGGGATCAAGCGGATGATCGATACGGAAATCTTTTTGTTTAGCTATAAGCAATTCACATTCTATTGTACCTCCCTGGATTGTTGTCGTATTAGTAGCATCTTCAGGATTTTGAACAATTATTATCCCATTAAATAATTCATCTCCACCATGATAAGAAGTTCCATCTGTATTCTGATGATGAATCGGGGTGCCATCAGGACCATTTATTTCCAATCCGCCTTCGGGTGTAATCCTGATTAGACCACCTTGTGGCAATGGAATCTCAATACCTTCTTCGTAAGTTTCAAGCCTTTTATGATGGGAAGTGCCATCGGGATAAAAAGTAGTTACAGCATCTCCACTGGCATCGTAAATAGTAAACCCATTTGAATCAATTATAATACTTCCTCCATTTTCAAGTGGGATCTCAAGTCCACCAAAATATGTTTCTTTACCAAAATGTTCGGAAGTGCCATCGGAGTAAAATGCGGTTACAGGATATCCACTGGCATCGTAAATAATAATCCCGTTTTCATCGATAACAATTTTCCCTCCATCGGCAAGAGGAATTTCAAGCCCTCCAAAATAAGTTTCTAAACCATAATGATATGAAGAGCCGTCTGGAAGAAATGAAGTTACAGGAATTCCTCTGGCATCATAAATGGTAATCCCATTTTCATCGATAACAATTTTCCCTCCATCGGCAAGAGGAATTTCAAGGCCACCATAATATGTTTCTAAACCAAAATGATAAGAAGTGCCATCGGGATAAAATGTAGTTACAGGAAATCCACTAGCATCGTAAATAGTAATCCCGTCTTCATTAATAACAATTTTTCCTCCATCGGCAAGAGGAATTTCAAGGCCACCATAATATGTTTCTAAACCATAATGATAAGAAGTACCATCGGAATAAAATGTAGTTACCGGAAATCCGTTGGCATCGTAAATAGTAATTCCATCTGAACCGATTACAATTTTTCCTCCATCGGCAAGAGGAATTTCAAGGCCACCATAATATGTTTCTAAACCATAATGAAAAGAAGTGCCATCGGGATAAAATGTAGTTACAGGAAATCCTTCAGCATCATAAATAGTAATTCCATCTGAATCGATGACAATTTTGCCTCCGCCTTCAAGTGGGATTTCTATTCCACCTTCATAAGTCTCCCTTCCACTATGCCAGGAAGTACCGTCGGGATAAAATATGCTCACCGGAAAGCCATCTTTATCGTAAATAGTAATAGTCCCGTCAGGATCTATCTCCACACCTGCTCCGGTAGGATCGGCTCCAACCCATAAACCACTTTCAAACCATTCGTATCCCATGTGGTATGATTCTCCCGTTGCGGCATCAACCCAGAATACAATATTACCTGCTGCATCGCGCACAACAAAATCCTCACCTGGAATTCCTACTACGCCGGGATCCCCTTGAGGTCCTTGAAGCCCATCTAATCCATCCAATCCATCAAGACCGTCAATACCATCCACTCCATCAATACCATCTACTCCATCCCATCCATCTAATCCATCAAGACCGTCAATACCATCTACTCCAGGAAGCCCCCTTGGCCCCTGGATTCCTTGTGGGCCTGGAGGACCCATCGGACCCATTGGACCAACGGGGCCTGGGGGGCCTGGCCATGCCCACCACCAAAATTGCCAGCTAACTTTATTTATAACATGTACCAGAGAATCAAGCCGGATTGATTTTACAATCTGGTCGTTTAAAGTATCCTGAACTAAAACCCTTAAAAAAGTATCAACATCAGGAACATCTGCAATTCGTAATTTCCCTTCAATATCAACTTTTGCAAGGGGTGAGAGTGTACCTACACCAACATCGCCGTCGGCCGGAAAAACATTTGTAGAACCATAAACGGCACGCGCAGATAAACTATAAGTTGCCGGATTCAAGGCAAGGCGAGGAGATAATTCCACACCTCCCGCTACTGACAATCCAACAAAATATTGTATATCGAATTTTAAATTCAAGGGTGTTACGGTTCCCAAAACAATATTTGCTAAACCGTCGCTTACATTTACACTTTGGGTTTCATTCCAAAGAGCAGCTCCTCCGGTTAAAACATTGTATAATGCAACAGTTACATTGTAAGCACCGTCCGAAACAGGATTGCCTGCACCATCGGTTAGGAGCATTTGAACAGTTGGGGTTTTAGGAATCTGAGCTTGACCATGAACTCCTATTCCGACAACTAATACAATTGCCAAAAAGGCTTTTAGTAAAGTAAATTGCTTCATAATTTATGAGTTATAATGGTTAATAAAATCAATAAAAACATCTATTCAAATAATCTAAAAAGATAAGATGGATCTATTTTTAATCAAGTTATGACTTTTATCAACACGAAGCAAGTACTTGTAAGTTAATTATTTAATTATGTTTTCAGGGTAATTTATTTTGTTGTGCAAAGCCCTGTTTTCATTGGTAAAACGGGATTTTAATTTTTTGAATAAAGGATATTTGTAAAATCGACCAGTATTAAGCCAATTTCATAACGACCATAAGGTCGAAATGTTATTGTCATAAATTAATTTAAGAAGCACCTAGCATAATTCTACAATTAATTTTGGCTAAGGTTTAAATAATTTTAATCACCTAACTGTTTAATCTTAAATCTCTCAATTTCTGCAGATGTATGTTCCTGAATAAAAAGAGCTTCAATTTTTCGAACTACTTCGGGATTTTGTTTTGAAACATCATTCAATTCCTGAATATCTTCTTCTAAATTATATAACTGAACCTGAAGGCTGTCTTTGAATATATTTTTACGGATTCCTTTCCATTTTCCCATTCTAATTGCCTGTTGCCCACCTGAAGCTGGAAATTCCCAGTACAAAAACTCATGTTCTTCCTGCCCTTTTTTTCCTATAAGAGTTGGAAGAAAACTTTTTCCATCAATATCTTCAGGGGCTTCAATTCCTGCAATATCGCAAACTGTGGGCAGCACATCGTAAAAAGCTGAAATCAGGCCGGTTTCAGAACCTGCTTCAATTTTTCCAGGCCACTGGGCAATCATTGGCACACGGATTCCTCCTTCTGTAACATTTCCTTTTCCCCAGCCACGTTCACTTTTAAATGGTTTTGCACTGTCGAACCATGGGGAATCTGCACCTCCACTGTACGTTGGACCGTTGTCGCTGCTAAACATGATTATCGTGTTTTCGTACAATCCCTGTTCTTTTAATGTTGCCACAATCTCTCCAACCTGTGCATCGAAATACGAAACCATTGCCGCATAACAAGCATGTGGGTAGCGATGTGGAAAATAACCACGGCTACCGTCGTAAGGATCTTCATTGCCAAATTTTTCGACATAATAAGCGATCCAGTTTTTAGGAGCCTGCAAGGGATTATGCGGAATGGGATTGGCATAATACATAAAAAAAGGTTGTTCTTTATTTTCTTTAATAAAATTGATTACTTCTTTTTGCATCAGCTCCGAAGAATAATCGGTGAGCCAAAAATCAGCATACGTTTCCTGTTTGTACAAATCGGCATCTTCGGGAAGTTTAGTCCGTGGAGGCACCATTTTGTTATTCAGCAATACTTTTGTTGTGTCTTTCCAAAGGTGAACCGGAAAAAAAGTATGTGCCTGCCGCTGGCAATTGTAACCGTAAAAAAAATCGAAGCCTTGTTTATTTGGAATACCTTCTGTTAGCGGTGCACCAAGTCCCCATTTTCCAACAACACCCGTTTTGTAACCAGCACCTTGCAAAAGCCTTCCAATTGTTTTAGTCCCCGGTTTAAGTGGCCGCTGCCCTTCCAAATTCGGGTCTTTTGCCATGGCTTCAAAATCCCAAACAGGACCTCTCGATGCCCACTCGTCGTTTCCTCTAATTTGCGCGTGACCCAAATGTTTTCCGGTTAAAAGAACGCAACGGGATGGTGCGCAAACAGGGGCCCCGGCATAATGTTGTGTAAAACGCATTCCGTTTGCCGCAAGTAAATCAATATTTGGAGTTTCTATTTTTTCCTGTCCGTAGCAACCAACTTCAGAATAACCCAAATCATCGGCCAAAATGTAAATAATATTTGGTTTTGCAGATTGTTCCTTTTGGTTTGTACTTTGGTTGCAGCTAATTATAGTTGTCGCAATTAAAACTAAAGCAAGTAATTTAAGTCCCGAGTTGTTTGATTTCATTTTAATTAGGTTTTAGATATTCTTAATATGTAGATCGATCAGTGTCTTCGTACAACACTTGCAATTTAGTTAATTCCGTTTTTAAACCGATAATTATTTCTACATGTTTTTCGGAGTTAATCAGATTATCCATTTCTTCCAGATCGGTTTGTAAATCATATAATTCCCATTCATCAATATCATTATAAAAATGAATTAATTTATAACGGTCGGTTCTAATTCCATAATGTCGTTTCACGGCATGTTCATTCGGAAATTCATAATAATGATAGTAAATCCCATCTCGCCATTCAATATTTTTTTCTTTTGAAAGAATTGGCTTTAACGATTTTCCCTGAATTTCAGCAGGGATGTCAACTCCTGCAAAATCTAGAAAAGTTGGTGCAAAATCGATATTCTGAACTAATTCTGCAATTTCACCTTTTTTAGAATAACCTTTTGGAAGTCTCATTAACAAGGGAGTACGCAACGACTGTTCGTACATAAATCTTTTATCGAACCAACCGTGTTCTCCCATATAAAATCCCTGGTCGGAAGTATAAACAACAAGTGTGTTTTCGTCCAAACCATTTTCTTTTAGATAATCTAAAACCCGTCCCACATTTTCGTCAACAGAACGAATGCAGGCCAGATAATCACGCATGTACCTCTGATATTTCCAAAGATATAATTCGTCCCCTTCCAGATCTTTTCCCAGAAAATCTTTGGTAATTGGTTTGTAATGTTTCTCCCATGCATTTTTCTGTAATTCATTCATTCTACTTGTGTGTTTCATCCGTGGGAAACGAGATACAATCCGACCTTCCGAATCTTCCATTTTCAAATCATACTGAATATCCATGTCTGCAGCACGGATACTTAATTTCTGTTCAGCAGCTGCCAAACGGCCTTCATAATTATCAAAAAAGTTTTCCGGAACCGGATAAACTTTGTCTTTAAATTCAGCAAAATGAATTGTGTCGGGTTGCCATGTTCGGTGGGGTGCTTTGTGATGAAGTAGTAAACAGAATGGTTTTTCTTTATCGCGATTCTCCAACCAGTTCAAACCGAAATCGGTAGTTAAAGTTGTGCAATATCCTTCAAATTGTTTTTTCTCACCCATTTCAATAAAATCGGGATTGTAGTATTGACCTTGTCCGGGCAGAATATTCCAGTAGTCGAATCCAGTGGGATCGCTTTTCAAGTGCCATTTTCCTACCAATGCAGTTTGATAACCTGCCTGTTGCAACAGTTTTGGGAAAGTTACTTGCCCCCCATCGAATGTATGAGAATTATTTATTTGCCCGTTTTTATGCGTGTGTTTTCCTGTTAGAAGAGTGGCACGACTGGGTGCGCAGATTGAGTTTCCGACAAAACTATTTTTGAATAATACTCCTTCGTTTGCAATTCTATCGAGATTGGGAGTTTCAATTAATTTATTACTGTAAGCACTTAATGTTTGGTACGAATGGTCGTCAGTCATTATAAAAAGAATGTTTGGTTCTTTTAACGGCTTTTCAGGTTCGGAGCAAGCCGATAAAATTCCAAATAAAAATAGTGTTGAAAATAAAATTGTATGTGTTTTCATTCTTTTAGATTTTTATAAATAGTCGGCACCATTAGCCGATTTTTTACAGGATTCAATCCAATTTAACAGTTCTTTTTTCATTCGTTTTGCCAACTCCTGTTTCTCTTCTATAATATTCTCTTTTTCACTTGGGTCGTCTATAAGATTGTATAATTCGAAAGTTTCTCCTTTGTCAGTACTAATTAATTTGAATTCTTGTGTCACCCAAGACATTTTCCCTCCATATTGAAAACCCATTGGTTTCTCTCTATTAACAGATTCTCCGTTTAATAATTTTGAAAGGCTGACTCCGTCAATCGGTCTTTCAACAGGATAATCAAGATTAAGAATTTCTGTTATTGTTGGTAGATAATCGCTGGTAAATGCAGGGAAATCTGTTTTTTGATCTGCCTCAATTTTATTTGGCCAAACACAAAACGCGGGCACGCGAACACCCCCTTCGTAAAGCGAACGTTTTCTTTCTCGAAACGGACCGGAACTACCCGGTGTATCTCTTTCCGGGCCATTGTCGCTACAAAACCATATCATTGTATTTTCTGCCTGGCCTAGTTCCTCAAGTTTTTCCCAAAGTCGCCCAACTTGTTCGTCCATTCCAGAAATTGTTGCGAAATAAATTTGTTCCTGATGCGAATATTTACTGTATTCTGCCATCATCTTTTCGTTAGCTACAACAGGTAAATGCGGTGTTTGAAACCAAATTACAGAAAAGAAAGGATTACTATTATCGGCTGAATTCTCAATAAATGGAATCACCCTGTCCATTACTACTTTTGAATTGTCACCCTCCATATTTGTTGTTTCGGCATTTTCAACTCCCTTCCAATAATGAGTACCATATTTTTCAGCATCATTTTTATTTTGAACCGCTTTCCAACCATATCTTAAACCTTCGCCTTTGTCAGTATCAAACATTTTTGGTTTCCACATTGGGTCATAAGTTGGTATCTTCGATTCGGTTACAAAATAAGAGTCGTAACCGTGCATGGTTGGAATACTATAATTTGTTGAATCTCCGGGTTTACCACGGTTAGCATCTTTCACTTTTGTAGTGAGCGTTCCCAGATGCCATTTCCCAAAATGACCAGTTGAATACCCACGCTCTTTTAGCAATTCGGGCAAGGTAATTTCCTCAATTTTCATGTGCCCGGCATTTGCCGTTGGAATTCCGTATCGATAAGGATTTCTGCCCGTTAAACAACTTCCGCGGGTAGGAGAGCAAACTGCCGATGCCGAATAAAACCGGTTAAATGTAATTCCTTTCCCTGCCAGAAAATCGAGATTGGGAGTTTGGATAATTTCATTTCCATTAAATCCTGTATCTCCCCAGCCAAGGTCGTCGCACATAATTAAGATGATATTTGGATCTTGGGATTCCGGGATTTGTTGGCAGCCTACAAATAGAATGGATGTTAGGATTAGTAGAATTAGGTTGATTTTCATTTTAAATTATTGTTTTTACCCCTCTCCCCTTCGGGAATCTCCCCTGAAAACAGGGGAGAAGTTAGGAGTGTTTAAGTTCATTTTTTTGATAAATCGGCACAAATTAGTTGGTTGTCGTTTCGTACAAAAACATGTTTATTAGCAAATGTCGGATGAGTCCAAACCACACCTCGCGGGTGTTGTTTTTTTGATGGTTCGATTAGTTTAGCCCGGCTTATTTCTGTAAATCCCTGTGGTGAAAGTTTCGAAATTATCAATTCGCCTTGTTCGTTAAACATCCAAATTTTGTCTTTATTCTGAACAAAATGAATGTTTGCCCAGCGGGCCCGGTTTACCGCCGTTTGGTCTTCCCAAATACGATCTCCGGTTTCAAATTCCAAACATCTCAATTCACCGTAACTATCAACACCATAAATAAAATCGTCGATAATAACCGGAGTATTCATAACACAATGCAATGCATCGGTTTTTCGTTCACTTTCGCCGCTTCGTTGCCAAACTTTTTCAGCAGTTGTATAATCTTCACCCAGTTTTATAAGTAGCGAGCCACTGTAAAAAGCACTTACAAAAATGTGGTCGTTGTATAAAACCGGTGTGGCAATGCTCATGCCCGAACCAGTTTTCCAGGGAAACCTCCAAAAGACTTCACCTGTTTCCGGATTTAATCCTGACAAACTGTGTTCTGTCCAATTAACTACTACACTTTTATCCATTTTTTCAATAAGAATTGGTGCTGAATAACCAGCCCGATCATCAAGATTTCGCCAAATTTCTTCCCCGGAGTTTTTATTAAATGCAACAACACCCGCATTTTTACTGCCACTTACATGAATTATAATTTTATCATCAATTATTAACGGAGTGGAAGCAATTCCCCACGTTGGCATTTGAATTTCATATTCTTTATTGAGATTTTTCTGCCACAATACTTCACCATTTTCGGCATTAAAACAGAATAAATTCCCCATTGTACCAAGCGAATATGCTTTGTCATCGTTAATAATAACCGAAGCTCGCGGACCGGCAGGATATCCAACTCCTTCGTAAATACATTCGTAACGGAACTCCCATATTTTTTCTCCGGTTTTTTCGTTGAAACAAAGTACACCTTCCGTTTGCGAAGGTTTAACAAGCAAATCGCTTAAATAAACTTTTCCATTAGAAACTGTAGGGCCACAATAACCGGAACCAATAGGAACCGACCATTTAGTTTTTATTGTTTCTGAATCAAATTTTTCAATAATCCCAGTTTCATTCCAGGTTCCATCGCGGTTTGCCCCGCGCCAATCTGGCCAATCCTGAGAATTGGCGCAACCAAAACCAAAAGTCAGCAATACAATGTAAATAATTGGTAATTTCATAAGTGTATATTTAATTTTCTATATAATTTTTACTCAACTTTAAAAGTTCATTTATAAAAAGTTAAAGCTCTATTTGTAATTTTTGAAGAAAAATGATGATTTTCAGCTCCCAATTCGTCAGGTCCGGGTTTTATAAAATCACTTTGAATCCCTTTGATTTTCAAAATTCCTTTTGAACTAATTTCTACCATAGCGAAAACAGGTTCCCGATAAGGTAAGGTGTATTTCAAATTTGGATATTTTTCTTCAATACTTTCCGGGAAACGTCCCGAATATTCTAATTTACTTCCTACCCAGGCATACGATAAACTATTTAATCCAATGTGATGAACATCATCAATTTCAGCATACCTGTCCTCATGATCATGTCCACAAAAACAGGCAACTACTTTTTTCTTTTTTTGATTGGCTTCCTTAAATATACGATGAATTTCTGTGCGGTTTTTTATCCCGCCCCAATGCTCCAGGCTTTGATGTGAAAACACCACCACCAATTTATCGGTTTGAGAAATATCTTTTTTTAGCCAATTTATTTGCTGTGGTGGAATATATGCTCTTGATTCCAGATTAGCAAAATAATTTCCATTTTCGTAACCTACATATTTTTCTCCGGACTTAAAAAAATTAGCATCTAAAACTATAAAATGAAAATCACCCCTTTCAAACGAGTAATATGACTTTTCCATTCCCCAAAAATCTTGTGTAACAATTTTAGGTGAAACGTCCATATCGTGATTTCCTAAAACATGATACTTCTGTCCCTCAAAAGAATTCCAAACTTTCAGAAATGGTTTATTTTTTTCAAGAGGCATACAAAAGTCGCCAAGTTGAATAATAAAATCAACCTTCTCCTTTTCAGCTACTTTAATGAATTTTTCAATCCTGTTTGTTGCATCGTATATCAAATCGTGATGAACATCTGTACAAACAGCAAATCTTATTGTTTTTCCTTTCTCGCATGAAAAAAGAAGTAGAATAATAAACAGGAAAATTAACTGCTTCATTTGTTATTGTATTGCTTACAAAACTAATGAATAGTTGTAAGATAATTCAAACAACACAATAACAAATTAAAATTTAAATGCTTAAATGAATATCACGAAAAACAGCCAATATTTTATTTTTGAAAATTTGCCGGGGTTAAACGTTCATACCTTTCTTAAAGGTTACAAATCGTAATTAAATCCTTTAAGGTGATGTCCCATGCGGTCGCGTTTGGTTTTCATGTATTTTTGGTTATGTTCGTTGGGTTCAACTTCCAAAGGGATTATTTCTACAACCTCCAAACCAAAACCTTCCAGGCCAACCCTTTTTACCGGGTTATTTGTTAACAATTTCATTTTTGTTATACCAAGATTAGATAAAATTTGTGCCCCTACTCCATAGTCACGTTCATCGGCTTTAAATCCGAGATGAAGATTTGCATCAATAGTATCCAGGCCTTGATCTTGCAATTTATATGCTGCAATTTTATTTAACAATCCAATTCCACGTCCCTCTTGCATCATATAAACAATTACACCTTTCCCTTCTTTTTCAACAAGTTCCATCGATTTATGCAACTGGTCGCCACATTCGCAACGCAGCGATCCAAAAATATCGCCTGTCATGCACGATGAATGCACCCTCGCTAAAACAGGTTCATTTGCATGCCAACTACCTTTGATAAGGGCAACATGTTCCACACCATTTGATTTTTGCCTGAACGGAACAATTCTAAAATCTCCCCAACGGGTTGGTAAAACCACTTCTTCACCCCGCTCGATTAAACTTTCCTTTTGAAGTGAAAATGAAATCAGGTCTTTTATAGTAACTATCTTAAGGTCGAATTTCTTTGCTATTTCCGCCAGTTGTGGCAAACGTGCCATTGTTCCATCGTCATTCATTATTTCCACTAAAACGCCTGATGGATACAATCCTGCCAAGCGGGCCAAATCAACGGCAGCTTCAGTATGCCCACTTCTTCGAAGTACCCCTCGGTTTTTTGCTTTTAATGGAAAGATATGTCCGGGACGCCCCAAATCGCCCGGTTTGGTTTTTTGGTCAACCAACATTTTTATAGTAATTGCCCTGTCTTTAGCTGAAATTCCTGTGGTAACTTCAGGATCAATTGCGTCAACAGAAACCGTAAATTGTGTTTCGTGCGACGATGTATTTTTACCTACCATTAATTCCAGGCTCAATTCTTCGCACCGCATTTCGGTTAATGCAACACAAATTAATCCTCGTCCCTGGATAGACATAAAATTGATTATCTCAGGAGTAATTAATTCTGAAGCAACAATAAAATCCCCCTCATTCTCCCTGTCCTCATCGTCAACAACAATTACCAATTCGCCCTTTTTAATTGCGGAAATGGCTTCAGGAATTGTATTCAGCTTAATTTCAGTCATGCAAAAGCTCTTTAAAAATCAGCACAAAATTACATTAAATATTCGAATGTGAAGTAATGCGGGCAATTAGTCAGTGGTTAAATAACCTTTCATTAATCGTAATAAGGAAAAAAATGATCGAAAAAGTATTTCATTAAGGGGCTAACAGATTAAAAACGGGTACTATTAATTGCCCCTAAAAATTAAACCATCATTTTATTAAATAACCGGCAGCAATTTCAACTTCTTTATACCACTCTTCACCGTATTTTTTAATAAGTGGTTCTTTTAAAAATTTATACATCGGAAGTTGTTCCGATTGCCCGCAAGCCCGACCCGGTTTACAAATGTCAAGTTCCTCGTAATTTATGGCATCGAAACGTTTGTATTCTGTAACCCTAATAGGAAAAAGATGACATGAAACTGGCTTTTTGAATTTGATTTTGCCTTCAAAAAAGGCTTTCTCAATACTACACTTTAATATTTTCTTTTTATCGTAAAAAGAGTAAACACACTGTTTGTTGTTTACTAATGGAGTAACCAAATCGCCATCGCTGTCGATAATCGAAAATCCATGTTTTTCGATTTCCCTTCGATGTTTGCCAGAAATATAATTCTGAAAGTGAGGGTAGTCGCGCGCAATAATTTTTGCTTCTTCTTCTGTTAGCGGGGCGCCCGAATCTCCTTCAACACAGCACGCACCTTTACATTTTGACAGGTCGCAAAGAAAATGTTTTTCAAAAATATCGCGGCTGATTATTGTACGTCCGATTTCGACCATTTTTATTTTATTATCAATTTATCATTCTCTGCGAGTTGGAACAACATTTTATAATGCCCAAATTTCTTTCCCTCGCAAGTATAATAAAAGGATTATTTTATCAAATTTTTACCCGTCATTTCTTTGGGAATTTCCAATCCCATTACAGAAATCAGTGTAGGGGCAACATCTGCTAAAATCCCGTTTTCAAGTTGAATAATTTTTTTGTTATTGATAAAAATACAGGGAACAGGATTCAGCGAGTGTGCTGTATTTTCCGAACCATCTTCATTAATAACATAGTCTGCATTTCCATGGTCGGCAATAATCATAACATTATAATCCCCTTCCAGAGCAGCTTCCACAACATCTTTCACACACCGGTCAACCGCAACAACGGCTTTGTAAATGGCCTCGTAAACTCCGGTATGCCCAACCATGTCACCGTTGGCAAAATTCAGGCAAACAAAATCAGCTTCACCGTTTTTTAATTTTGGCACAATCGCTTCCTTTACTTTTGGTGCCGACATTTCGGGCTGTAAATCGTAAGTAGCAACTTTTGGCGATGGAATCAATATTCTGGTTTCACCTTCAAATTCATCTTCACGGCCACCACTGAAAAAGAAAGTAACATGGGCATATTTTTCGGTCTCGGCAATCCTGATTTGTTTCAATCCTGCTTTCGAAATTACATCACCCATAGTATTTGAAACATTCTCTTTGTCGAAAATAACGTTAATTCCCTTAAAATCGGCTTTATAATTTGTAAGGGTAAACCATTTCAAATCCATAGTGTGCATACCAAATTCGGGAAGATTTTCCTGGGTAAAAGCAATGGTTGTTTGACGTAACCTGTCGGTGCGGAAATTAAAACAAATTACAACGTCTCCATTTTCAAATTTACCGATCTGGCTACCTTTTTCATCGACCATTACAATTGGTTTCAAAAACTCATCGGTTACCCCGTTATTGTATGAAGCCTGAACTGTTGCCAGCAAATCGGTAGATTTTTCACCTTTTCCTTTTGTGTACAGATCGTATGCTAATTTAAGGCGGTCGTAATTTTTATCCCGGTCCATTCCATAATAGCGGCCAATTATTGAAGCAAATCGTGCATTTGTACTTTCCAGTGCTTTTAAATCGGTTTCTAAAAAACCATGGCCCGAACGAGGGTCGGTATCGCGGCCATCGGTTAACCCATGTACAAATATGTCGTTTAATCCCATATCTGTAGCAATCTGGCAAAGTGCCACCATGTGGGTACTAAGAGCGTGTACCCCTCCCGGGCCAATTAAACCAACCAAATGCACCTTTTTATTGTTTTCTTTGGCGTACGAATATGCTTCAACAATTTGCTGATTTTCCCACAACGATTTATCGCGAATTGATTTTGTAATCTTCACCATATCCTGGTACAATACGCGGCCAGCACCAATACTAAGGTGCCCAACTTCAGAATTCCCCATTTGCCCATCGGGTAACCCCACATTTTCGCCCGATGCAAGCAATTGCGAATGCGGGTAATCTTTCATTAGTGAATCAATAAAAGGAGTTGGGGCAGTTGCAATTATATCGCTTTTTGTCCCATTCCCAATTCCCCAACCGTCGAGGATCATTAACAGCGTTTTTTGTATCTTGTCCATCCTGTATTATTGTTGTTTAATTTTATTAATTTGAACAGGCAAAAGTATCTTTTTTTTTATTCATCTTGAGAATAACAACCAATCCGCCATATTCAATTTAACAAATTCTTTTTGGAAGGAGAGCATCTAAATTGCAGATAAAAATTATTTTAGTTTTTTCAACTTGTTATTTCCAAAACAAGACATTTCCTTTCCGGGGAAACCAACATCGAAAATAGTTTCGATTTCAGATTCGTTTTTAATGTTGATTGTAAAACGGGCAGTTCCTCCGGGAACAAAATTTTCAATACTTTCGGACTCAAAAATAAATGTCGATTCGCTGGAAACAGAATCGTTTAGAATATATTGATTTATAAAACCCTCGACATGAAATTGACGAAAAACAAAAATTTTACGTGCCTTGTCGAAACTTATTATTCCATAATCTTCGTGAATTTCCCCTTCTGGTTGTTGTGGAGTTGGTTCAAATTCGGAACGGTTTTTTACTTCAATAAATGTATTCTTCATTATCCAGTTAAATTCCGATTGAATCACTGATTTTGAAGAACTGAAACCAGAACCTCCACCTTCCCATTTTCCAATAAGTGTATTAAATTTTTCGAGTGGGTTTTCCTGGGCGAACAGAAAAGTAGTTGAAAATAAGAGGGTAAATAATGTTAAAATTTTTGTGAATTTCATTTTTGTTTTTTACGGTAAAATATTAGAATTTTCTATTTCATTAATTAATTCAATTGCAATATCGGCATCTTTAACCCAATTGTATTGGCCAACCGATCCTTTTCTACGGTATAATTTCATTTCTTCCGAAATCAATTTCATTTCTTCGATACCTTGTTCAATGAGCATTAATAATTTTTCGTTTTGAAATTCTAAACCGCGATTCCAGATTCGTTGTGAATAATAAACCTGTGCATAAGCTTTCCGTAATTTTGCACTCATTAAAGTACGATTGAAAGTGTGGAAAATAATATTGAATTTTTTTGAATCCGAACAAAATGGCTTCGCTGAGTTGACTATTGAAATTGCTTCTTTTGCCAAACTCACACCAAACTCTTTTTCTGTTAGAACATAACTAAGAAAAATTGTATCCATTAACTCTTCCGGCTGAATCCACTGGTTTTCAAAAACCTCTCCCAACTCTTTCAGGTTCACACCTTCAGCAAGCTTTCGATTGGCAGGCGCCAGATGGTTGACAATATCAGTCCAATAATGAAATTCTTTGTTCACACCGTGATCGATCTGGATTTCCGGTTTGTCCATCCAGCGACCTGAAACATGGCGAGTGTAAATTGAGCGATAATCAAAATCGAGTTTTGAGTGATTTGTTGTGTTTAACCCAAGGGTATAAAACGATGATAAAATTATTTCAGGGGCCTTTTCAAAAACCGGTTTTAGAGTCGGAATTGCCGCTGAATCGTATTTTTCAGCAATAAATTTTTCAATTATTTCGTCAACTTTTATTTCAGGGTTTTTTGTTGATTCGTGAACGGCGAAAAGATTTATTTCGGATGGGGTTCCTAGAATGGAGGTTTTTCCATAACGGTCGGTACGAATGGAATAGCCAATTACATTTGGTAATTTTTGATAATGTTTCCATCGTTTTAAATGTGTTTCGGGGAAAATGCTGGCAACAATTCCCTGTCCGTTAAACTCGTGAGCGCAATCAAATTCTATAATTACTGGAAATGGAATATCCTCAATCCACCACGAAACCGGGTGGGTCACGAAAAAATCGTGTGGCGTTTCCTTTGCCATTACAACAATATCGGGGCATTTTATCAATCCAAAACACTGCATTAAATTCTTTAGCTCGTCGCGATTGTACATAAAACTGCGAATGTACAATTTCAGGTTTCGCTCGTTTACAATCACAGATGCCACCGAATCGACAAGAGCTGCCAGTTTTTCTTGTGGTGTTTTTAAGATTTCGGAATGTTGGTTTTCAACTCTTGCACCTGTTTCAATAAATGTTAAAACGATACCATTTACTTCAGGTATTTTGTCGAGCATTTTTCGGTAGTCGGTTTTAAACCAAAGCCAGAATTCAGGATTATCGAGATTGAGCAAACCACTTTCTTTTATTTTGAAACGGTCGGGGTAGTAATCAAGATTATACAAGGCATGATCCCAAACCACTACTTCAGGAATTCCAGCTTTATGTGCTTTTGTTGTCAGGTTATTAACAATGTTACGGTTCCATTGGTGTTTAACATCTTTTAAATCGTGGCAAATTTCGTGTGAAAGTTGCAAGTGGTTAACTTCATAGTTTTTGCTGACTTCAATAGTTTTTAGAGCAGTAGTTGTATGATCTGTTAAAATATTCCAGCCACGTATTTTTATTTTTTCTTCATTTTGATTTTGATGTTCGCAGCTTTGGCCAAAAAACAACAAAACCACAATAATTAATTGATGTGATTTTATCATACGATTAGATAAATGTTGGAAGTCCTAAAATAGCAAATTTCTTTTTAATTCGAATTACCAAAAGGAATTGTAAAACCTATCAAAGGTGCAGCAATAAAAACATCCATATCCTCTGCCACCGGGATTGCAAGAATAAAGTCGAGAGCGGCTTTTCTGATTATCCATCTTCCCCCCAGTCCAATTACTCCAAGCCCGTAACCGTCAACGTTTATGTAATAGTTTTCGGTAATAAAATAGCCACGGCTAGAAACCCGGAATAATCCGCTAAAATTAATTAATGGCGACTTTGCCCATTCGCCTGCTGCAAAACCATAACCAAGGCTTAAACTCACATTATTATCGCGTGTCCCATAAGTTGAAAGCCCATAAACAATCCCAAACCCGGTATCTGGTTCTCCTAAAACAGTTCCCAACAAAGCACCCCCGCCAATATTGAATTTGTCTTTTTCAATGGGAATCGAAAATTTTGGGGTGATAAAAACGGGGGTTGGCCCACCAGCAAATAAAAATAGTGGAATTACCCCGCCTCCAATCGAAAAATTATCGGTAACTCCAACGGCAAATTGGTTCCAAAGCACATAAATATTTTGGTAGTATCCTTCTCCTTTTTTTAAACCATAACCATTTGGTGCCCAAAAATACCGTGTTGCCTGCGGATTGTCGAACCATAATTTCCCATCTTTTATTTGTTGGACATTTACCTTCTCCCGAAATTTAATATCGTTTTTGGAAATAGAAATTTCACCTAATTTTTCTGTTTTTAATACTAGTTTTAATGAGTCTTCACCAACTATTTCTCCCATAAACCAGTTCCCGTCATTGGTTTCAACCCTTATAATTGAAGTGTCCTGTTTAGTTTGTGCCTGTAAAATATGGCTTGCCAAAAGAAAAAAAATAAGCAATAAAAAAGTTATTGTCGTTTTCATAATTTTAAAATTAAGTTTGACACTATATAATTATTTCAAAAGTTAAGGATTTTTTTTATCTCAGCCACATGTTCGCAATAATAATAATTAAAATTTTTTCCTGAAGTTTTTGTTGTAGTTTCCCTGTTTACCTCCCTTTTTCCTTTTATTAAAATTCCCTTTTCGTGGATTACGGTTTAAACCAGATATTTTCCATTCGGGTCCTTCGCCTAAACGTGCAGGCATTGGGATTTTAAAAACTTCCTTTTCGATTAATTGTTCAATCTGGTGAAATTTATACATGTCGTCTTCATTTACCAACGTCAGTGCCACACCAGTTGCATCGGCCCGGGCTGTTCGGCCTACCCGGTGAACATAATCTTCAGCATCCTGAGGGACATCGAAATTAATTATCAGGTTAATATCTTTTATATCGATTCCCCGGCTCATTACATCCGTGGCTACCAGTATTCGTGTCCTTTTCGATTTGAACCCCTGTAAAACTTCTTCCCGCTTATCTTGTTCTAAATCGGACGAAATTGGCTCTGCCTGAAATTTGTTCTTTTTTAATGAGCGGGCTAACTCTGTTACTTTCTTTTTTGTGGAGCAGAAAATCAGGATACTTGAATAATCAGGTTTGTCGGAAATGAGCTGGTTTATTAGATCGTTTTTTTGATTGTTATAACAAAGATAAGCTGCCTGCAAAACTCCTTCGGCAGGTTTCGACATGGCAATATTTATTTCAACCGGATCAACCAGGATCCTTGAAGTGAGTGTTCTTATTTTAGGTGCCATCGTTGCGCTGAACATCAGCGTCTGTCGCTTTTTAGGAAGGAAAGAAATAATTTTTATGATATCGTCATAAAATCCAATGTCCAGCATTCTGTCTGCTTCGTCGAGAATAAGAAATTTTATGGTATCGAATTTTACGTACCCCAAATTTAAATGCGAAATGAGTTTTCCGGGGGTGGCAACAACAATGTCTGCTCCTTGTGTGAGCGCAAGTTTTTGTTGTCCCCAATTATCGCCATCGCCCCCGCCGTAAATTGCAATGGAATGAATTCCCAGCACATACCCAACACCCTGCACCTGCTGGTCGATTTGCATTGCCAGTTCGCGCGTGGGAACAATAATTAAAGTTGTTGTTTCTCCTCCCTGCAAATCGGCAAGTAAATCGAGGATGGGCAACAAAAAAGCAGCCGTTTTCCCAGTTCCGGTTTGAGCGCAGGCAATTAAATCTTTGCCAGCCAGTATTTCCGGAATTGCCTTTTCTTGAATTGGTGTGGCGTTATCAAAACCCATGTACGAAATGGCATCAAGCAGATCGTCGTGTATTCCTAATTCAGTAAATTTCATACATATATAAATTAAATCTCTAAAGTTAAGTATGTAACTCGCGATTAAAATTATTGGCATCCTTTTATGGAAAGCAAAGCGAATAATTTTTATGTTCGTTTCATAAAAATCAGTTACATTTTTTGATGCTTCAAAAGTAGCTAAAATGTTTACATTCAGTTGAAGTTATCTGATTTCTTGTCAGGAGCGTACCTTTTTGTAACTTTCCCAATCGAAAGTATTAATAAAATCAATGGCTTTTTTTGCACCTAAAAGGAAAAGTTTCTTTTTCTTTTCATTGCTCATTTTAAAATTCAACCAATTAAAATCTTTATCGGCATCGATAAAACAAATCAGTTTTTTAAAGTCTGGGTTTTGAATTAAAAATTCATTGTCAGAATCGTGACGCATTGTGTTTATCATCGATCCCATCAAGCCACCTAAATCGTCAACATCAGCACATTCTTCGCGATACGAACTTAGTTTAACACCGAATGTGGGTTTGCGAGGTGTTGCCCCGGTTTTTGAATGAAATACGTTTATTGGGAAATTGGAAATCATTCCCCCGTCAACAAATTTTACTTTTTTGGGAATTGGCCCGTGAAAATTTGCAGAATCAATCCAGGCTTTATTTGCAGGTTCGCCACCTCCCGGAATATTGTCAATTTCGAACGGAACAAAAAAGAAGGGAACAGACATTGAAGCCCGCACCATTTTGGCCGGCGACTCTGTCCACATTTTTTCTCCCCAATATAAATGTGCCATTTTTGGGAACTGTACTTTGGTTTGTGTAGTCACATCGGCTGTAATAATATGCATGTGAGAATAATCGTCGGTTAAGGGCTCTCCCGAAATGCGGTGTTTCAATCCGGCAGGAAAGTATGCTTTTCCACGTTTCTTGATAAGTTCGCCAATGCTTGTAATTTGGTTTGGGGATTCTAACAACACTTTTTCAATCCACTTTTCAAATTCTTTCCCGGGATTCAAACCAAGATTTACAAACAATGCTTTTTTTACTTTTTTGTAATTCCACATTAATTTCCCCAAAACCTTTTTAAAGGGAGTACCGTCAATCACTTTCTGGATTATACCTTTCAATACAGGGTCGCCATCCACAAAATCGAATAAATCCTGTTTTGCAAGAATATCTAAAACTTGTTCCGATTTTGCTTTGTCAATGCTATCAATTCCAGCCAATACAAGTGTATTAATTGCACCTGCCGAAGTTCCTGCCAGGTGAAAAAAACGGATTCCCGCAGTTTCCAAAATGTAGGTATAACCAACAAGTGCTATTCCCAAAACTCCCCCTCCTTCTTGTACCAGATCAACGTACTGGTTGCCTTCACCATCAATTACATCAGAAAATATTTTTCCTTTTAAATTCTCAGCATCTATAAGCATTTGCCGAAATTCAGGTTGATTTGTAAAATCTTCGTAAGTCATTTTTTAATAATTTAATAGTATAAAATTTAATTTTGCGGATAAAAAGATACGGAATTTAGACGGAATATAAATAAGGATGATGGATTTTAAAAAACTATCTTTGAAGAAATACCACAATTGTCACAATTTCCATTAGAATCGATTTGAATAATTTTTGTTAGAAACCAATTTCGCTTAATTAACATTTCGCCACATTCCCGGCAATAAGTTGATGATCGTTTTTCATCATTAACATTTCCGAGATAAACATGCTGAAGGTGTTTTTTTGCAATTTCGTAAAGCGATTCAAGTTTTTCAATTGGGGTTGGAGAAAGATGTAATTTATGTTGCGGAAAGTATCGCGAAAGATGCAATGGAATTTGATTGCCCAATTCAAAACTAATCCACTTTACCATAATTTCAAACTCTTTTTCATCATCATTTAAACCAGGAATTATAAGGTTTGTAATCTCCAAATGGGTTTTACTTTCAGCAATAATTTTCAGGGTTTGCAAAACTGGTTCCAGTTGTCCTTTTGTATATTTATTGTAAAAATGGCTGGTAAAAGCTTTTAAGTCGATGTTGAATGCATCGAGAAAAGGAAGAGCAAATTCTAACGGCCCGGTGTTTATGTAACCATTTGAAACCACAACATTTTTAAGTCCTTTTATATGAGCAAGTTTTGCAGTGTCGAGCATAAATTCATAAAAGGTAAACGGTTCGTTGTAGGTGTAAGCAATACCAATATTCTGATATGTTTTTAATGCTTCGTTAACAATTTGTTCTGAAGTTACATTCTTAAAACCCCTGAAATCGCTTGCAAAACATTGCGATATATTATGGTTCTGGCAAAAACTGCAATGTAAGTTGCACCCAACTTCACCAATTGATAAAATATTTTTTCCGGGGTGAAAATGGTACAGAGGTTTTTTTTCTATTGGGTCGGTTCCAAGAGCTGCCACTTTATTGTAAACGCCGGTGAATAATTCCCCGCCTACATTAATCCGTACTTTACAATTTCCAGTTTGCCCTAAATTTAATTCGCAATACCACGGACAAAGTTCACAGCGAACTTTGTTGTTTTCTTGTTTTGAATAAAAAAGTGCTTCTTTCATTTTACCTTCTCCGTTTTTCCAAAGTTACAAAAAGGGGAGGAGACGATATCTTTTTTAATAATGATATTATTTGATGGAATTTTGCTTGTTTATTCACCCGGTGAACTGAAGTCAGCGGGTGAAACGTTGTTTAGTTGCTTGTATTTTTCACCGGGTGACTAAAGTTCACCCGATGAATATACTAATACCAAAAACATATCAAAATGAGTGATAAAAATTGTTTCTTTTTCCCTTCTTCTTCATTGAAAAACAGTTTCGTAACTATGGCTATGAAAAGATTTTTCGCTTCGAACAAGAATAAAATAATCCAATTTTTTCATCAATCATTTTAATATGCATTTGGTATAATATCATGCTTCTCCAACTTTGGTTTTAGGCAGGACTAAATTTAAAATTATCCCAACAGTTGCAGCCAATCCAATTCCGGCCAGTGAGAAACTTCCATACTGAATTATGGCACCCCCGATTCCAATTGTTAAAACCACTGAAACAATTACCTGGTTACGTGTTTCTGCTAAATTTGTTTTCGAATCAATCAGGGTTTTTATTCCGATAGAAGCAATCATTCCAAAAAGAAGCAACATAATTCCTCCAAGAATTGATTGCGGTATAGTTTTCAGAAAACCACTTATTTTTCCGATAAATGCAAAAACAATAGCTGTGATTGCTGCAATCCGTAAAATAAATGGATTAGTAATTTTAGTCAGCAAAATTGCACCGGTTATTTCTGAATATGTGGTATTTGGAACACCGCCAAAAAATCCGGCTAACGCAGTAGCAATCCCATCGCCAAGTAAAGTGCGGTGCAATCCTGGTTTCTCAACAAAATTTTTATCGCAAACCCCGCCAATGGCGTACATATCGCCAACGTGTTCTATAATAGGCGCAATGGCTACCGGTATCATATATAAAATTGCCTGCCAGCTAAATTTTGGTGTTGTAAAAGCGGGCAGCGAAAACCATGCTGATTCCTGAATTGCAGTAAAATCAACCTTTCCCCAAATTACTGCAACAATATACGCAACACTAATTGCGATAAATATTGGAATAAGTTTTATCATTCCTTTCCCAAGAATAATTACCAGGATTGCAATTGAGAGAGTAGTTACTGCTAAAATCCAGTTGGTTTTGGCCATGTCAACTGCAGCCGTAGCAAGCGATAACCCAATAATCATAATCACCGGCCCGACCACTACCGATGGGAATAACCTTTCGACAAATTTTAAACCACGAGCTTTAATTATTGCAGAAACAATTCCGTACACAATTCCCACAGCAATTATTCCTGATAATGTACCCGGCCAGCCAAATAATCTGGTGGCTTCAATTATCGGGGCAATAAATGCGAAGCTACTTCCTAAAAAAACGGGAACCTGCCCTTTAGTAATTAAATGAAAAAGTAGTGTGCCAATCCCTGCTGTAAACAAGGCAACTGCCGGATCGATTCCTACCAGCAACGGTACAAGAACTGTGGCTCCAAAAGCAACAAAAAGAAATTGAACACCTAAAATTGAATTTTTGAACGTTAATTGATCACGGAATGAAATAGGTTTCATAATGTTAGGTTCTAATAAGTTTGATGCAAGAATAACTTTTTCTGCCTGTTTTATCAAAAAAAGATGTTAACGGAAATATATGAAAGTGTTGGTAACTCAATAAAAGAGCAAAAAGAAACCCGCCTCTTTTGGAAACGGGTTTGTAAACTTCTAATATTTTTTACTTTAAGAATTCCTTGGGAATTTCTTTAATCGGTTTTACCTGAATGCTTTTAACAAACATATCTCCACCTTCAGATTGTAACTGAATTTTTCCACCTGTTAATGGAATTACTTCCCCGTTTTCAACTTTCCCGGTGTTGTTGTTCACCATTGTAACTTGCCCGTTTACAACATGCACTGTTGTTCCGCCAACACTGTACAATTCAACTGTGTTCCACTCGCCCAGGGGATTTTCTGCATCAACAGCTTTTTTAATTCCAGCCCCGTTAAATTCTTTGCCAAACTTTTTTACTTCACCGTCTTTGGTAAAAATAAACCTTCCGTCTTCTTCTCCAACGGCTGTTTCGCAATAAGTATTATTCATTAAATAAGTATCTCCCAGGTTTTCGTGTTTTAACTGGCACTCAATATTTACCATCCAGGTTCCTATGGCTGCACCAAAATCGCCAAAACTATGGTACAAAAGTCCACTGTTTCTTGTAGTATAAACGGTTTCGCCCCATTTAAAAACAAGTTGCAAATGATAATCAGAAAAAGATTCCCGGGTTGCTAATGAGCCGTTCACCTCTCCGGATATTTGAATTATTTTTTCGCCGTTTTCTTCAATAACGGAAAAAACATTTTCGACAGAAGCTAACTGTGCTAAACTATCGAACCCTCTAAGCGGAGTGCCTAAATATTTGTCCCAATTGTCCAGGTTTTCGCCATTGAAAAGTGGTTGCCAGGGTTGTTCGGTTTCACACGAATTAAATGTCAGAATTGTAACTGTGATAAGAAATAAGAATAATATTTTTTTCATGGTAAAAGGTTTAGAAAAAGTTAATACAAAAAAACTGCCCGATAAATATAGGACAGTTTTATTAATATTTTTAATGAAATCTCTGTTTTTTGTTAAACTGCTTCTGCTTCTAAAATTTCTTTGGCCCTGTCGAGTATGGCTGAGTCGTCGATAAGTACTATTCCGCCGTTTGGTCCCGGTTCCATGTGAATTCCTACTGCTGCCCCGTTGGTGTAATTAGCGCCACCAAAATAATTCCTGACGGTTTCCTCGGTTACTTCAAATTCTTGCGCCATTTTTCTAATTGAACCGTCAGGTAAGCTGTCTTTGATTTTACGCAGCTCGTTAAAAGTGATTTTTCGCTCCATATCTGTAAAAATTTATAGTATTAATTATTTAAAGAACTTCTCTGAAAACGTAAAAATAGGATTTATAATTAAATAACCACAATTAACTATTAAGATATTTTTAGTTTTCCCTACCAGTAAATTTCTACGAAAAAAAGTTGTTTAAGGTTATCTTTTGTAAACGATTGAATTTTAAACAATAAGAACGATGTAATCGCCTGTTTAACAGAATGTTTCCGCTATTAATATTAACATTTTTTAAGGGTTAATCAACGCTATTTGGTATATTGTCGTAAATGGCCTGGTGCATTGCAGTTCGGATATTTAGTCGATATAATTTTTGATTCTCACGTGTTGGGTAAACGCGGTTCGACATAAAAATAAATAATAGCTGATTGTCGGGGTCGGCCCAGGCAAAAGTGCCGGTAAAACCACTGTGCCCAAAACTATTTTCACTTGCATCAACTGCCGGATAAGCATCTTTTAATTCATTTTTAAAATTGTCGATTAATGGTTTATCAAAACCTAATCCGCGCCGATTGTCATTTTCAGGAAACTGAATCCTGATAAATTCATTTATAGTTTCTTCCGAAATATATCGTTTGCCACCAAAATATCCTTTTTGAAGGTACATTTGAAAAAGTTTCGCGAGGTCGTTTGTTGTTCCAAATAATCCGGCATTTCCTGAAACTCCACCCATCATTGCGGCACCCTCGTCGTGAACAAATCCATGCAATATTTCTTTTCTGAAAAAATCATCGGTTTCGGTTGGGACTATATTATTCAGGGGGAAATATTTATAAGGATTGTAAGTAACCGTGTGGGCTCCAAGTGGTTTGTAGAAAGTTTTTTTCAAGTAATTTTCGTAAGGTTCTCCGGTAAAATTGGAGATAATTTCCGGATAGAGATAAAAGCTTAGCCCTGAATACAAATATTTTTTACGGGGTAATAGTTTAGAATCCCGGATTGTATCGTTCATAGTTTTACGGAAATTCTTATTCATAAATAATTCACCAGAAACCTGAACATTAAATTTTTTGGTCGGCCGGTTTTTAAAAATAGAACGGTCGAGATTCCCATTTTTGTCAACCGTCATTTGCCAGAAAGGAATCCACGAAGCCAGGCTCGACTGGTGTGCAAGAATTTCACGGACATTTAGATTTTCTTTTTCAGTTCCTTTAAAATCGGGCCAGTAATTGCTAAATTTTGCGTCGAGGTTTATTTTCTCCCTTTCAACCAGTTTCATAATTGCAGGGAGCGGTCCGGTGACTTTGGTTACCGAGGCCCAGTCGTACAAATTCACCTGCTCTACATTTTGCCTTTTTTCGTAGGTATGATAACCATAACATTTATGGAAAATTACCTTCCCGTTTTTTGCAATTAAAACCTGGCAGCCCGGATAAGCCTCCGAATCGATTCCTAAATTTGCAATCGAATCAATCTGATGATGCAGATTTGCCGAATTTATTTCAATTTCTTCTGGAATTGTGTACGATAAACAATCATTTTTTTTTAGCTGAATCCCATCATTTAATTTATAACGCTGGTCAATCGAAACCGGCAATTTTGCATCAGCATCAATAGCACCAAAAACCAACTGAGCCGCTAATTCCTGTGTTAATACATTGTTTTGATAGGCCAAAATTAATCCACTTGCATTATGAATATTTTCAAAATATTTAATTGCGTAAGCGTTTCCGAAGAAAACTGCCACAGCATTATTTTCCTGAATTATTTCAGCTACAGCTTTTCGTTGAATTTCGTTGGTTCCATATTTTCTGGAGGGGTAAATATTTATTCCCTGGATTCCGGCAATTACAAGATTGTAATTTCCCAGCTTAATTCGCAAGTTTGCCCAATCGCGTTCCGAAGCATTTTTCGCTAAATAATAATGATCGACTTGAGTATATTTTGCCAACATATTTTGAAAGGGAGAAACTTCATTGCTGCCAATCATAACGGAGGCAATTTTAAACGAATCGAGGTGTTGGACAGGTAAAATTTCGTCGTTCTTCAACACGGTTAACGAGCCCTGAACAAGTTTTCGGCTGGTTACTTCGTAATACGGAGAATTTAAGCGAGCCGTTAAATTCTCAGTTCTCGCTGGTTTATATTCATTTAAATTCACCCAGCGTTTTAACGCCAGTATTTTTCGGCATTTATCTTCAATTTCGGTGTTTGTTAACTCGCCTTTTTCTATTGCCTGTTTAACCGATTCGATGGCTTTTCCAACATCGGGCACAAATTCAACCATGTCGTTTCCGGCTTTCAACGCTTCCAGTTCCGTGTTTCCCGCTTCGGTTCTCACACCCTGCATATTAATTGCGTCGGTTATAATAAATCCCGAAAAACCAATTTCATTTTTTAGGTAATCGGTAATTATTTTTTTTGAAAGAGAAGACGGAGTTTCTGAAGGATCGAGAGATGGTACATTCAGGTGAGCCGACATAATTCCACTGATTCCTTTTTCGGCAAGAAATCGAAACGGATAACTTTCAACAGAATCCATTCTTTCTTTTGAATGTATTAAATTGGGAAGGGTTTTGTGAGAATCGGTTTCTGTGTCACCATGCCCCGGAAAATGTTTGGCAACTGGAATAACCCCGGCGTCCTGCATTCCTTTGGAAACCAGCCAGGCTTTTTCTGCCACATTTTTTTTGTCTTCGCCAAACGAGCGAAAATTTATAACCGGATTATTAGGTGTTGTGTTTACATCGGCCACCGGTGCAAAATTTATATGAATTCCCATTTGTTTCAATTGATTACCGAAATCGCGACCCATTTGGTAAATAAATGTTGAATCTTGCACTGCGCCAACTGCCTGCGCATTTGGATATCTTATTGTGCTGTCGATTCGCATTGTTAATCCCCACTCAGCGTCGATGGCAACCAAAAGTGGTGTTTTCGATTTTTCCTGAAATTCGTTAATCCACGAAGTAGTTTTTACCGGACTTCCCTGCATAACAATAATTCCACCCGGCTTCCAGGTTTCAATTTGCTCAATAATATTTTTTTTACTGTCTTCGTTTTGTTTCGGATAAACGGTAATCATCATCAGTTGGGCAATTTTGTCTTCTAACGACATATTTTCCAATTGACTGTTTACCCAACTGTCGTTCATAAATTTCAAAAAAGGTGGTTCAGCAGCAATTGTATTTGAAACCTTAGCTACCAAAACAAAAATTATACTTAGAAATATTTTGTGAAATAGATTCATTCTTAAATTCATTTTTTTAATAAAAGCAATTTTAGTTTCTTTTTATCTTATATTCGAAAACTCAAATTGTATTTTCGTAAATGTAAAATTTTTTTAATAATTCTGATGTTAAAATTTATAGGATATCTGTTTTTATTTTATGCACTGAGTTGTGCCGGCAGTGAGAATTCAGCAGAAATAAAAACGGGTGCGCAACAAGCTGAGCTGTATTTACCCCTTCTTCAAAATAAAAAAGTGGGATTGGTAGTAAATCATACTTCGCGTGTTTCTGACAATCATTTGGTTGATTTTCTGTTGGAGAAAAACATTCAGGTTGAAAAGATTTTTGCACCGGAACATGGATTTAGGGGAGACGCTTCTGCCGGAGAAAAGATTGAAGATGGAGTGGATATAAAAACGGGAATTCCTGTATTCTCGTTGTATGGGGAAACCCGAAAACCGACCCCGGAACATTTGCAAAATTTAGATGTGGTAATTTTTGATATCCAGGATGTTGGCTGCCGGTTTTATACTTATATTTCGACATTACATTTTGTTATAGAAGCTTGTGCCGAAAATAATTTGCCTCTTTTGGTTTTCGACAGGCCAAACCCAAATGGTGATTATGTTGCCGGACCGGTGTTAGATCCGGAATTCCAATCGTTTGTTGGAATGGATCCAATCCCGATTGTACATGGTTGTACGGTTGGAGAACTGGCACTAATGATAAATGGTGAAAATTGGCACCAAGCCATGAGGAAATGTGAAATTGAAATTATTCCGGTTAAAAATTACACGCATAAAATGAGGTATTCTTTGCCGGTTCCACCTTCTCCAAATTTACCTAACGATTTGGCTGTGCGTTTATATCCATCGCTTTGTTTTTTCGAGGCAACCGGTGTGAGCGTTGGCCGTGGAACTAAATTCCCGTTTCAGGTTTTAGGTGGACTTGATTCACGGCTGGGCGATTTTAAATTTATTCCTGAAAGTATTCCCGGAGTTGCAGTTAATCCGTTGAACCTTGGGAAAGAGTGTTTTGGCATTGATCTTCGTGAATTAAAAGAAGTGCCACAATTTACTTTAAAATATTTCTTTGATTTTTATCAACAGTATGAAAATGAAAAAGAATTCCTGACACGAGAACGCTGGTTGAACCTGCTTGCAGGAACTGATGATTTAATAAAACAAATCAGGGAAGGAAAAAACGAAGTGGAGATTTTCCAGGGCTTAAAAGCCGAATTATTAAAATACAAAGAGATTCGAAAAAAATATTTATTGTACCCCGATTTTGAATAATTATGAACCCGTATTTAGTTCTTGGAATAATATTAGGCTATTTTTTTGTTTTGATGTTTATTTCGTGGTTAACTTCACGAAACGCCGACACGCAGGCTTTTTTTACTGCCAACCGCAAATCGCCTTGGTTTTTAGTTGCATTTGGAATGGTGGGTGCCACACTTTCGGGGGTAACTTTTATATCCGTTCCGGGCGAAGTTGGTAACACTGCCTTTTCGTATTTGCAGTTTGTTTTCGGAAATATTGTTGGTTATTGGTTGGTGGCAGGCATTTTACTGCCCCTTTATTACCGATTAAACCTGGTTTCCATTTATTCGTTTTTGGAGCAACGATTTGGGGTAAATTCTTATAAAACAGGCTCTTTCTTTTTTCTTATTTCTAAATTAATTGGAGCAGCTTTTCGTTTATATCTTGTAGCCGGAGTATTGCAAATTGCTTTTTTCGATGCTTTTAATATCCCATTTTCACTAACAGTAATTGTAACAATTGCACTAATTTGGGTTTATACTTTTCGTGGGGGAATTAAAACAATTGTCTGGACCGACACTTTACAAACACTGTTTCTGGTGAGTGCGGTCATTTTTACCATTGTTGCCATTTCCAAAAATTTGGGTTGGGACTCTGGAGATTTGTTTAATGAAATAACTAAAAATTCCAACTCTAAAATATTCTTTTGGGACTGGCGCTCGGGCAATAATTTTTTTAAACAGTTTTTTGCAGGAATGGCAATAACTATTGTTATGGTGGGCATGGATCAGGATATGATGCAAAAAAACCTCACTTGTAAAAATAAAAAAGAGGCACAAAAAAATATGTTGGTTTTTAGTTTCTCTTTTTTGATAACTGTTTTTTTGTTTCTGGGATTAGGGGTTTTACTTTTTATTTATGCTGAAAAATCGGGAATAACAGTGCCCGAAAATACAGACGATTTGTATCCTTTGTTAGCTCTCAATCATTTTGGACTACCTGTTGGAATCGCATTTTTGCTAGGAATTACTGCAGCAGCATATTCAAGTGCTGATTCGGCTTTAACAGCATTAACAACCTCGTTCAGTATCGATTTCCTGAAAATTGAAAAATATGAAGAGCATAAAAAGCAAAAAATCAAAAAATGGTCGCACTTATTTTTTTCAGTTTTATTGATTTTATTGATTTTATTATTCCGGGCAATCAATAACGAAAGTATTGTAGTTGCAGTATTTCGGGTAGCCGGTTATACTTACGGACCCATTTTAGGATTATTTGTATTTGGGATTTATTCAAAAAGAAAAGTCAATGATAAATGGATTCCTTTTGTGGGAATTTTAGCCCCAATATTAAGTTTTTTCATTTCAAAATATTCTGAAATAATTTTTAATGGTTATAAATTTGGTTTTGAACTTCTGATCCTCAATGGTTTACTTACAATAGTTGGCTTATTTTTATTTTCGAAGAAATATGTTTTAAAAGATTAATGATTGCAAATAAATGTTAAAATTTGTAAATTGAATTTTTATCTTTGCAGTAATAAGTATTTGGTAAAACCGTTATAGTTAAAAATAATTCGAATTGTTACGATATCTACTTCAAATATTAATGGTGGTTGTTGCAATTGTCTCGTTTTCTTCGTGCGAAGATGAGGGATATCTTAATTCTGCTGATGCACAATTGGAGTTTTCGACTGATACAATTACTTTCGATACAATTTTTACTGATATTGGATCTACCACACAACATTTAAAAATTTATAATCCTTACGAAGAGAATGTCCTTATTACGAGGGTGAGGTTGGCTGGGGGCGATTTCTCCAGTTTTAGAATAAATATTAATGGGGTTGCGAGTAGCGAAGCTTACGAAATTGAGGTTCCTGCAAATGACAGTATTTATATTTTTATTGAAGTAACCATCGACCCAAACGGGCAAAATTTACCGATGGTCGTGCAAGATTCCATTCAATTTACAACCAACACAAATATTCAGGATATCAAATTAATTGCTTACGGACAGGATTTTAAACTGATAAAAGGGGAGACCCTTGAAACAACAACCTGGACAGCAGAAAAACCTTATCTGGTTTACGATTATGCCTATGTTGACAGTATTTCAACTTTAACAATTGAACCAGGAACCAAAATCTTTTTTCATAAAGGGGCCGGTTTATATGTGAAAGGTAAAATTGAGGCTAATGGAACTTTTCAGGCACCGATTTCATTTTTACCCGACCGATTGGAAGATTCATATGAAAATATTCCGGATCAGTGGAATGGTATTGTTCTTTATTCGGGCAGCCACGACAACATTTTTAATTACACAACCATTAAAAATGCAAATATTGGATTACAAGTTGGAACCCTTGAAAACGAAGGATTTGCTTCCGTTCAGTTTACAAATTCCAGGATTGAGAATATGGCATACGCAGGATTATTTGCACTTAAATCGAAAATTTATGCTTACAACGATTTAATTGCCAATTGCGGATTTTATGCTGTTGCTTTGTTGATTGGAGGCGATTATGAATTTTACCATACTACCATCGCCAATTACTGGGGCAATTATTCAAGCCAGGCAAGATCAACTTCTTCGCTGATACTTTCTAATGTTCTGGTATTTGAGCAGGCAGATGGTTCGAAGGTATCATACACCGGCGATTTGGAAAATGCCGTTTTTGGCAACAGCATTATTTATGGGAATAATTTAGATGAAATTAAATTGGGCAATAATAATGAAAATGTGTTTAATTATTTATTTGATCACTGTGTAATTCAAGTTTCCGACACATTTAATATTTCGAATAAAGACCATTTTAAAAATGTTTGGAAAGGAGAAGAATTTGACCCAAAATTTGTCGATCCATTCGAGGATTATATTTATGCATTAGATACTTTATCGCCTGCAAAAGACATTGGAAGCCTCGAATATTCCAAATTGTTTCCAATGGACATATTAAATAAAGACCGCACTGCCGACGATGGTCCTGATTTGGGCGCGTTTGAGCGTATCGAAAAAAAAGATGAAAACTAAGACACTGTCTAAATCTTTATATTTCGTTTTTCTATTTTTATTTCTCAGCTTTAAAAGTCTTCCCCAAAATAACTCAAATCAATTTTCAATTCTGTTTTACAATGTTGAAAATCTTTTTGACCTTGACGATGACCCGCAAACTGAAGATGATGAATTTACACCTGAAGGGGACAGGCACTGGACATATAAAAGATTAAACAATAAATTACTAAACCTGTCGAAAGTAATTTTAAGCTCATCAGGATGGACACCCCCGGAAATAATTGCTTTATGTGAAATTGAAAACAGTGCCGTTTTGGAGCGGTTGATAAAAAATACCCCCTTAAAAGCATATCCGTATAAAATTATTCATAAAGAATCGCCTGATCACCGGGGCACGGATGTAGCTTTTCTATACAACGACAAATATTTTTACCCCCTGGAATATCAACATCATCCTTTGCTTTCGAAAAGTGGGCTAGTTGTTAAAACCCGTGAAATTTTATATGTAAAAGGAATTTTTAATGAACAGGATACTTTGCATTTTTTTATAAATCACTGGCCTTCGAGATATTCAGGATTGCTGGAAACCAAACCTCTAAGGATTGAAGCTGCACAACTTTTAAAACAAAAAGTGAATGAATTAAAATCTAAATATTCGTCTCCAAAAATTATTGTCCTGGGCGATTTCAATGACCAGCCAAGTGATGAAAGCATCAAAAACCATTTGGGTGCAGTAAATGTATCGGATCAAATTGAACCAACCGGTTTATACAATCTGTCTGCAGATTGGCCTGGTACAGGTTTGGGGACACTTAAATATCAGTTACAATGGTTTGTATTCGATCAAATTATTGTTTCTGGATCTTTGCTGAAACAAGGAAGCGGGTTATTTGTAAAAATAGAAAATGCTTCTATTCTAAAACAATCTTTTTTGTTTGAAAAAGATGAAAAATATGGTGGTTTGAAACCAAAAAGAACTTACATTGGATTCAAATATAATGGCGGTTTTAGCGATCATCTACCTGTTTTGTTTAAATTGGAGAAGGAAAATTAATCTTTCTTTTTCAGTCCCAGTTCACTGGCTTTTTGAATCATAAAATCGTGAGCTTCTTCAAAATTATTATGAATTTCCCCGTCGAGGATGGCATCTTTAATGGCATCTTTAATTAGCCCGACTTCCTTGCATGGAGCCAATCCAAATGTTTGCATAATAAGCTCACCTGTGACCGGTGGTTGAAAATTTCGTATTGCATCTTTTTCTTCGATTTCTTTTAACTTCTGCCTGACAATTTTAAAGTTTTTCATGTACCTTTTTACTTTGTCGGGATTTTTAGAAGTAATATCAGCTTCGCAAAGTGTCATTAAATCATCGATGCCGTCACCGGCTTCAAATAGTAGCCGGCGCACTGCAGAATCGGTAATTTCATCTTCCGAGAGTACAATCGGGCGCATGTGTAACTGCACCATTTTTTGCACATATTTCATTTTATCATTTAGAGGGAGTTTCATTCTTCGGAATATTTTCGGGATCATTTTTACGCCAACAAAGTTATGCGCATAAAAAGTCCAGCCTTGTCCTTCAATAAATTTTTTAGTTGCTGGTTTTGCAATGTCGTGCAACAATGCCGACCACCGCAACCAAAGATTCTCGGTATTTGGTGCAATCCGGTCGAGTACTTCAATTGTATGGTAAAAATTGTCTTTGTGCGAAATGCCTTTTACCTTTTCAATCCCCTTAAGTTTAAAAAGTTCGGGGAAAATAATTTCAAGCAAACCGGTTTCTTCCAATAATTTAAAACCAATTGAAGGTTTCGGGGAGAGTACAATTTTGTTCAATTCGTCAATAATACGTTCTTCAGAAACAATTTTTATCCGTTCTCTATTTTTTGCAATAGCTTGCATCGTTTCGGTTTGAATTTCAAATCCGAGTTGTGTTGAAAACCTGATCGCCCTCATTATTCGAAGGGGATCGTCAGAAAAAGTTATTGAAGGCTCCAATGGGGTCTTGATTATTTTATTTTCCAAATCTTCAACTCCATTAAAAGGATCAACCATTTTCCCGAAATTATTTTGATTTAAACCCAAAGCCAATGCATTGATAGTAAAATCTCTCCTGTTTTGATCATCATTTAAGGAGCCATTTTCAACTATGGGTTTCCTGGAATCTCTCTGGTACGATTCTTTTCGCGCACCCACAAATTCGATATCCATACCTTTATATTTTAGCATTGCAGTACCAAAATTCTTAAAGATATTTACTCCGGGTCTTGGCTTCAATTTTTTTGCTACTTTCTTAGCGAGTTCAATTCCACTGCCAACAGTCACAATATCAATATCTTTTGAGGGACGATTAAGAAAAATATCGCGGACAAAACCTCCAATAACATAAGTTTCCTGTTGCATTTCGTCGGCAACTTTTGAGATATCGCTAAATATTTTGAGACTCAATTTTTTATTCATTTCTGCCAAAATTCGTATTTGTCTTGTTTCTTTCTGTCAATGGTGAAAAAAATTGTGACAAAATTACAATTATTTGGTAGAAATTGGGCTGGAATTTACTTTGGATTGTGCTGGCATTAAAATTGAAATGCACGCATCGACATATTTAAATGAATAAATATTTTAAAATTATAAAATCATGTTGGAACATTTAACAAAAGAAACTTTCAAAGAAAAGGTATTTAATTTTGAAGCGAACAAAGAGTGGAAATATGAAGGTGCAAAACCATGTATGATTGATTTTTACGCGGATTGGTGTGGTCCATGCAAAATGGTTGCCCCGGTATTGGAGGAATTACAAAAAGAATACGGTGACAGTATTGTAATTTACAAAGTAAATACCGAAGAACAACAAGAATTGGCAGGTATGTTTGGAGTTCAAAGTATCCCTTCGTTGCTTTTTGTACCTCAGGACGGACAGCCACAAATGGCTATGGGCGCTTTACCAAAACCAACTTTCGAAAAAGCAATTGCTGACGTATTAAAAGTGGAAAAGCCACTTCTTAACTAATAAAGTCAAGAATTTTTTCGAGTTGAATCCCTCTCGATCCTTTAATCAAAATATTCCCATTTTTGATTTTGTTTTCGCTAAGGTACTTGCAAAATTGGTCCACATTTAAAAACGTGCTAAAGTTGTAATTTTTTGCAACTTCAGTAAAAATTGGTCCGATTAAAAATATATTGGTAGTCTGATATTTTTGAATTTGAATTAGGATTTTGATATGTTCCTGACTGGAGGATTTACCCAGTTCAAGCATATCGCCTAATATCAGAAAGTTATTACCAGTAAAACCAGAAATAAAACTTTTTATGGATGCTTGCATGCTAGTAGGATTAGCATTGTAGGCATCCATAATTATTTTTAGGCCACCCTTGTTAATCAACTGCGACCGATTATTTTTAGGTGTGTACTCTTTTAAGGCATTTTGAATTTTTAATGGATCCACCCCAAAGTGGTTTCCAATACAAATAGCAGCCATAATATTTTCAAAATTGAAATCTCCAATCAGGTTCGTATTTAAGTACAAAACACCTTTCGGAAATTTAGCTTTAATATGAATAAATGGCGGAGATTGAATTGGTTCGCCATTAAAATCGGCATCATTTTTTCCGTAAGTTACCTTATTCAAAATATCTTTTGCAAGTTTTACCAAAACAGAGTTATTGGCATTCAGGAAGATCGTGCCATCATTCTTTTTTAGATGAAGATATAATTCAGCCTTGGTTTTTTTTACACCTTCTAACGAACCAAACCCTTCGAGATGCGCTTTGCCAATATTTGTAATTAGTCCAAAGTCAGGGTCTGCAATTGAGCAAAGATTGGCAATTTCGCCTGAATGATTGGCTCCCATTTCTACAACCCCGAATTCGGTTTTTGAGTTCATTTTTAGTAATGTTAAAGGAACTCCGATGTGGTTATTTAAATTTCCATGTGTAAAACTAACGTTAAATTTTTGCGACAGTATAATTGAAACCAGTTCTTTTGTTGTTGTTTTTCCATTGGTTCCGGTTATTGCCAAAATAAGTATGCCCAACTTTTTCCGATGAACCCTTGCCAAATCTTGTAAAGATTCGAGTGCATTATTAACTAAAATTGTTTTTTCTGAATAATAATATTCCTCTTCATCTATAATTGCAAATGCCGCACCTTTTTGTAATGCCTCTTTTGCAAATTTGTTCCCGTTAAAGTTTTCTCCCTTTAGTGCAAAAAAAATGCTGTCTTTATAAATTTCCCTACTATCGGTAGAAATGTAAGGAAATTCATTAAATAACTTGTAAATCTTTTCGGTTGCAGTCATTTATCGAAAATAAAAAAACCTTCTGCCATTTGACAAAAGGTTTTACAATTAATTTTTGTTAATATTTTAAAATCCTTCAGGACTTCCCACCCTTGTCATAGCACAACGAAATCCGAGGTCGTTTTGCGCTTTGGATTGTTCCTCATAACGTCTTGTTCCCGGAACTAACCAGTAGGGACGATCTTTCCAGGAACCCCCTTTATAAACCCTTACTTCATCAGTAATTAATGAAGAAAAATATCCCGGACGGTCATCCTGAACATACATTCCATCTGTTTCGTTATCCTGGGCCGCATTCCAATCACCTGTTTCAACAACTTGAGAATTAGGATCTCCATCCCTAAAGTTTCTATAATCATTTACCGTGTCCTTAAGAAGTACACCATAATCATCGCGCAACATAGTACCATTTTGATCTCTTACGTATTCAGTAACAACATTCCCCCGGTATGGTTGAAACTCTTCCATATCGTTAAATGACTGAGGACGGTACACATCGTTAACCCACTCGTTAACATTTCCTGCCATACAATATAGGCCATAATCGTTCGGATCATAAGAAAAAACGGGTGCAGCTATGTCCGCATTATCATTTAAAGCACCTGCCATACCCATCATGTCACCTCGTCCACGAACAAAATTGGCCTTCATACGCCCCTTTTCTTTTTTAGAATCATTCCTTAAATAGGACCCATTCCAGGGATAAATCCTTCTGTCGGCCAGCAATTCCCCTTCAGTATTTCCAATTAAACCATAAGCTGCATATTCCCATTCTGCCTCGGTGGGTAATCTATAACTAGGAAGTGCTATACCATCTTCCCATTGTACACGTCGTGCAGTTCCATCGGGGTTTTCTTCCGGTTTATCTCCTTCAGTTCCCTGATATAATCCGGCAAGATATGTATCTGTTGTGAACACATTTTGTCCTGTCTGGGCATTATCGTGTTGAAGAATTCCACGGTCAACAAGGATTTGTTCGTTAACCCTGTCGGTACGCCATGCACAATATGCCTCAGCTTGTTCCCATGATACACCAACCACGGGATAATCGCTGTAGGCCGGGTGTCTGAAATAGTTATTAACGTAAGGTTCGTTGTATGCCAATTCACTCCGCCATTTAGCTGTATCAGGCAGGGAAGAATTTATCTTTTCCCTGTCACCAGGATAAACACGGCTAACCCAATGAGTAAATTCACGGTAATCCTGATTTGAAACTTCGGTTTCGTCCATGTAAAAAGATGCAACGGTTACCCTGCGTGGGAAGTTGTCCCAACGGTACATAACATCCTGTTCAACACGCCCCATAGTAAAAGTGCCTCCCTCAATGAAAGCCAACCCGGGACCTGTTTCCTGGTCATACCCAGACTTGTAGGGGATACTACCGGTTTCTTCTGAATTATAAGCCCAACCAGTGGTTCGTGATTGTTCTCCACCACCTTTATTCCCTAATAAACCACATCCTGAAACGGATGCGGCTAAAAGCACTATAAATAAAGTTTTTAGCTTCATCTAATTTATATTTTTAATTGTTTTTTTGTTCGACACAAATATAACTAATTTGTTCAAATCTTATTGTTTAGCCGTTTTATTATTTGCGTTTTTTCATAACTAAGTTGATATCTTTGTCAACCTGATGGTGAGAAAATTGTTTATTGTAATACGTTTTACATTGCAATATTTATTTTCAGTGGTCGTTTTAAAGTTACAAATTTGGTATTTACAAATGAAGAAATATATTTTTTTATTATTTATAATTATCGTCGGTTTTTCAGTAAACGATGTTCAAAAAGATTTTATTACGTTAAATTGGGAAATACCTGCAAACTTAAATTCTTCGGACAAAAATAAAATCGCTTTTACATTTGAAAACGCAGTTTTCCCTGACGTAAATTCTTCGATCCCGGTATTTCTAAAAACTTATCCCCTGACAAATCCTACACAGGATTTTCGTGTAGTAATTGATAATGAGGTTTTTGAAGAATTAGTTTTGGACGATGAAATTTCTTTTTTGAATGAATTACCTGATGAGATAAAAATTGAAAAATTCAGGTTAAAATCGGGTGATAATCAAAAACTTGAATTCCAGGTATATCCGATAATTAAGCGTGGTGATAAAATCCTACTTTTAAAATCATTTGAATTAAAGCAGATTCCGATAAAAACTAAGACTGCTTCTGTATTAAATTATGGCTGGAAAAATGAATCGGTATTAAAAAGCGGGCATTGGGTAAAAATCAGTATCTCTGGAAATGGATTATATAAAATCCCATATTCTTTATTATCGGAGTGGGGATTTTCAAACCCCTCACAGGTTAATTTATTTGGTAGCGGTGGGCTCAGTTTGCCGGAAAACCCTGCAGATATTGAGTACGACGATTTAAACCAAAGTGCAGTGTGGCATGGAAAAAATAATGGTATTGACTGCTTGTTTTTTTATGGGCCAGGAACAAATTCCTGGCAACCCGATAACAGCGGGATGTATTTTAAACACGATGTAAATAATTATTCAACAAAAGGATATTTCTTTTTAACAGAAGATGTTGGTGTACCAAAAAACATTGAACTTTTACCCGAAATCCAAGAGACCTCAACTCATACAATTTCAACATTCGATGCATACGAATTATACGAATTTGAAAAATACAATTTATTGCATTCGGGAAAACAATGGTTTGGTGATAAATTTATTAATGGAACCAACAAAACCCTGGAATTTGATTTAAAAAATTTAGACAATTTGAATAATGTTTCAATTCGAGTAAATGCTGCAGCCCGGTCCTCTTCTACCTCCGAAATGTCAGTTTCAATAAACCAATCTAATGTAGGCAAACTTAGTTTTTATAAAGTGAACACCAGCGATCCCACATCGCTTTTTGCCGATGAACGTGAAATCAGGATTGCAGGAAACATATCAGGGGATCAACTTTCACTTTCGTTAAATTACCTGGCAAGCAACAGTAGTTCGGAAGCCTGGCTCGATTTTGTTGAACTTAATTACCGAAAAAAACTTATAAATGAAGATGAAGCATTATTTTTTCGGGATATTACATCGACAGGAAATGATAATATTATTGAATTCTCAATAGAAAACAGTTCTTCAGAAACAGTTGTATTCGATGTAAGTGATTTAAATAATGTTAAAGAAGTACCACTCCAAATAATCGGCAGCATTGCAAAAGGAAAACGCCCTGCAAATGAATTGCGGGAATACTGTGCTTTTAACCTCAGTGGGAGTTTTCCGGAACCTGAGTTGGTTGGAGAAATTGAAAACCAGGATATTCATAGTTTAAACACACCTGAGTTTTTAATAATTACCCATCCTAATTTTTTAAGCCCGGCAAACGCTCTTGCAGATTTTCACAGGAACTACGATGGGATGAAAGTTGAAGTTGTTCAAACTGATAAAATTTACAATGAGTTTAGTTCAGGGGGCAAAAGTGCCACTGGCATCCGGAATTTTATAAAAATGTTTTACGACCGCGATGATATTTTAAAATATGTCCTGCTTCTTGGAGATGGTAGCTACGATAATAAAAATATTAATCCGGGAAGCCAGGTTTTTATCCCAACATTTCAGTCAGACAATTCGCTAAACCCTGTTGCCTCGTTTATTACCGACGATTATTTTATTATGCTCGATAACAATGAAAGTGTGTACAATGGGGCGGTTGATCTGGGAATTGGCCGGATTCCTGCTTCTTCAACATTTCAGGCTGAGCTTGTTGTAAACAAAATATTAAATTATTATTCACCTGAAGCTTTGGGTACCTGGCGAAATGTAGTTTGTTTTATTGGCGACGATGAAGACGGTAATTTACACATGTCGGATTCGGAAAAACTGGCCAATCATATAAACGATAATCACACCGAGTTTGTAACAGATAAAATTTATTTTGATGCATTTTTACAAGAAGCAACACCGGCCGGCGAACGATACCCAGACGTAACCGACGCCATAAATAAACGCGTAAAAGACGGAGTGCTGGTTTTAAATTACGTTGGCCATGCAAACGAACGTTTTATGGCTGACGAACATGTGCTTGATGTGAGTAATATTAATTCATGGTCGAATTCGAATACACTGCCTATTTTTGTTACTGCTACATGCGAATTTAGCCGCTTCGATGCCGACGACACATCGGCAGGTGAGTATGTTCTGTTCAACCCCAGTGGTGGCGGTATCGGGCTGTTTTCAACAACCAGGGTCGTGTTTGCATATTCCAATTTTTTGCTGAGCCGTAGTTTTTACAATTTTGTTTTTGAAAAAGATGCAAACGGGGATCATTACCGGATGGGAGATATTATGAGACTGGCAAAAGTCAATACGATTAATACAACTAATAAAAGGAATTTTAGTTTATTGGCCGACCCTGCCTTAAAACTTTCGTACCCTCAAAATAAGGTTACCACAACAACCATAAATCAGAAAAACGCGACTGGGATTCCTGACACAATTGGGGCTTTGCAAAAAATTACTATTTCAGGTTATATTGCCGATAATCTTGGTAATAAACTTGATAATTTTTCGGGTAAAATTACCCCAACAGTTTACGACAAGGCAATTATTATGGAAACCCTGGGAAATGGCGGACAAAACCCAATGGATTTTAAAGTTCAGGAAAACGTGATTTACAAAGGTTTGGCAAGCGTTACCAATGGAGATTTTTCATTCAGTTTTGTAGTCCCAAAAGATATTTCATACAATTTGGGTGAAGGTAAAGTGGTATATTATGCCGACAACAATGTGGTTGATGCACACGGGGCATTCGAGAATTTTGTGATTGGGGGTACATCAGGTTCTCAAATTTCGGATAATCAGGGACCGCAAGTACAACTGTTTATGGATTCGCAAGATTTTGTTCCGGGCGGTAATACCAGTAAAAACCCAACAATGTTAGCATTAATTTCTGATGAAAATGGAATTAACACTGTAGGCACCGGAATTGGCCACGACATAACTGCGGTTTTAGACAATGATTATTCAAATGTATTAGTGCTGAATAATTTTTACCAGGCAAACACCGACGATTATACCAGTGGAACGATTTCGTACCCATTAAGAGATCTTTCAATAGGAAAACATTCGTTAATATTAAAAGTTTGGGACGTAGCCAACAATTCTACTGAAGTAGAAATTGAATTTGTTGTATCGGGCGGGTTTTTTATTTCAGAAGTCAGCAACTATCCAAATCCGGTAAACGATTATACTTTTTTTACATTTAGCCATAATCAATCTGATGCCACACTCGATGCAATATTCGAGATTTATGATCAGGTCGGAAGGCGAATAGATTATTTTACCGGGCAAATTGGATCTAACGGAATAAGCAGTAATCCGGTGAGATGGGATCTAAACGAAACAGGCATTCAGGTTCGGAATGGGATCTATATTTATAAAATAACAGCACAAAATAACGATGGTGTAATTGCTTCTAAATCAGGAAAGATGATTGTTGCGCACTAATTTCTTTTTACTAATGTACTTTTTCATAAAAACAACCGTTCTCTTTTTTAATTTAGTTATTGCAACAAAGACAATTATTATATCTTTGCAGCGCTCAATTTTAGATAAATTATGGTAAAATTAATTCGACTTTTATTTGTTATAGCATTGATAGTTACTCTTTCAGAAAGTGTAAATGCACAAGCCACCACTTCGGGGGCAAATACCATTACAACGGCAGTTCCTTTTTTATCAATCACTCCCGATTCGAGAGCGGGTGGAATGGGTGATGTAGGGGTGGGAACCAGTCCCGATGTAAGTTCGCAACATTGGAACCCTGCAAAATATGCTTTCATCGAAAGCGATATGGGTGTTGGTTTATCTTATTCACCTTGGTTGCGTGCCTTGGTTAACGATATTAATTTAGCCTATATTGCAGGTTATAAAAAATTAGATGAAGTACAAACTATAAGTAGTTCATTGCGTTATTTTTCACTTGGCGACATTGTTTTTACAAGCGAATATGGAGAATACATGGGGCAACAAAGCCCAAACGAATTTGCACTGGATTTGGGTTACACCCGTTTACTTTCTGAAATTTTTTCGGGGGCAGTAGCACTGAGGTACATACGTTCCGATTTAACTGGGGGGCAATTAATTAATGGGATCGAATCCAATGCAGGAAGCTCTTTTGCTGCCGATGTTGCCTTTTATTTATACAATGAATTTAGGGCAAATCGACGTGAGAATATATTCTCTGCCGGAATTAATATTCAGAATATTGGTGCAAAAATTTCGTACACCGATGGAGAAGTAAAAGATTTTATCCCGACAACATTAAAATTGGGAGCTTCTTACACCACAGAAATGGATGAATACAACAGTATTACTTTTGCGGTTGAAGCAAATAAATTACTGGTACCAACGCCTCCAATAGACACACTTGGTTTTGATGATGGCGATGTTATTTATCCAGGAGGGATTAATTCTGACATATCACCAATTTCAGGTATTTTTTCATCGTTTGCCGATGCACCAGGTGGTTTATCGGAGGAGCTGCAGGAAATAAACTTATCGGTTGGTGTTGAATATTGGTATAACAAACAGTTTGCACTGCGTGCCGGTTATTTTTATGAACACGAAAACAAGGGTAACCGTAAATTTTTAACAGCTGGTGCCGGTTTAAGGCTAAATGTTTTTGCCCTCGATTTTTCGTACTTGTTGCCAACACAAAGAAACCACCCACTGGAAAATACCTTGAGGTTTACCCTCTCATTCGATGTTGATGCTTTTGGAAATCAACGTTAAATGGATTTCCGGATTGGACAAGGATATGATGTGCACCGCCTTGCCGAAGGAGAAACTTTGTGGCTTGGCGGTATTTTAATTCCACACTCGAAAGGAACGATTGCGCATTCCGATGGTGATGTTCTAATTCATGCAATTTGTGATGCTTTACTCGGAGCCTTGAAACTTAGAGACATTGGAACACATTTCCCCGATTCTTCTGATGAATTTAAAAATATTGACAGCAAAGTCCTTTTAAAGAAATCGTATGATTTGGTTAAGCAAAAAGGGTACGAGATTGTAAATATCGATTCTACAATAAGTGCTCAGCAACCCAAATTAAAACCGTTTATTCCTGAAATGGAAATAATTATGGCTGCTGTTTTGGAAATTGATGTTGACCAAATTTCAGTAAAAGCTACAACTACCGAAAAATTAGGTTTCGAAGGTCGCGAGGAAGGGATTTCTGCCAGTGCGATTGTTCTGCTGAAAAAATCGTAAAATGGAAAACAAGCGAACTTTGGTTATTGGGGCAAGTATGAATCCGGCTCGTTATTCGTACCTGGCAATTCACTCCTTACAAAAACATGGAAACGAAGTTGTTGCATTGGCAAAACGAAAAGGGAATATTGCAGATATTAAAATTCAAACTGAATTTCCGGGAACAAAAAATATTCATACAGTTACAATGTATGTTGGCGAGAAACGACAATTGGAATATTATAATAAGTTGGTGGAATTAAAACCCAAAAGAGTTATTTTTAATCCGGGTGCTGAAAACAACGAATTAGCTGAAGTGTTGGAGAACAAAGGGATTGAAGTTATTGAGGCCTGTACTTTGGTAATGTTGAGTACCGGGCAATATTAAAATTAGACAAAAATGTTTGTTGAAATAAAATCATTCGAAGAGTTTTTAGAATTAAAGGAAAAAGAACCGGCATTGCTGGGTTATTTTTCAACCGAAGCTTGTAATGTTTGTAAGGTTTTAAAACCCAAAGTTGATGATTTAATTCAGGACGAATTCCCTAAAATTAAAATGGTTTATATAAAGTCGGATAAATTACCGGAAGTTGCAGCTCAAAACCAGGTTTTTGCCGCACCAACTATTTTGGTTTTTTTCGATGGAAGAGAATACATTCGCAAAAGTAGAAATATTGGTATTAGTGAATTGCAGACAGAAATTGAACGCCCTTATTCAATGATGTTTGAAGAAGAATGATCTTTTATTATCCCCTAATTTTTATTTGTTCTTTACTCCACAAAAATTAAAACAATCTATCTAAAAACTTATCATCCGCCTCACTTGGCAAAGTAACTTTCAATTTTTTATTTTCTTTCATTGCTTGTTGAATAGCAAATTTTGCCGGTTTGTTTTGTGCCCAACTTCTCCGCGAAATGCCATTGTTTACATCCCAATGCAACATCATTTCTATTCTTGATTCCGCTTCTTTTGAGCCGTCAATTGTCATTCCAAAACCACCGTTAATTACTTCGCCCCAACCAACTCCGCCACCGTTGTGCAACGAAACCCAGGTTGCTCCCCGGAAACCATCGCCAACAAAATTTTGCACCGCCATGTCGGCGGTAAAACTCGATCCGTCGTAAATATTAGAAGTTTCCCGGTATGGCGAATCTGTTCCCGAAACATCGTGGTGATCGCGACCCAAAACAATGGGTGCAGATATTTCTCCCGATTGTATTGCATCGTTAAATGCTAAGGCAATTTTGGTTCGTCCGTTGCAGTCTGCGTATAAAATCCGGGCTTGCGAACCAACAACCAAATTGTTTTTTCCCGCCTCTTTTATCCAGTGAATATTATCCTGCATTTGTTGCGAAATTTCATCGGGCGCATTTTCAGCCAGTTCCATTAAAACAGCGGCAGCAATTTTATCTGTTTTTTCCAAATCCACTGCTTTGCCAGAAGTACAAACCCAGCGAAACGGACCAAATCCGTAATCGAAAAAAAGTGGCCCCATAATATCTTGCACATACGATGGGTAAATAAAATCGCCTTCAGAATTTGTAATTTCTGCGCCAGCTCTGCTTGCTTCCAACAAAAAAGCATTTCCATAATCCCAGAAATACATTCCGTTTTTTGCCATTTTATTTATTGCAGAAACTTGCCTTCGTAGCGATTCATAAACTTTTTCTTTAAAAAGTTCAGGTTGTTCAGCCATCATTTTATTTGATTCTTCCAACGACATTTTTGCAGGATAATAACCTCCTGCAAATGGATTATGCAAAGATGTTTGGTCAGAACCCAATTCAATTTTGATATTTTGTTCAGCCAATTTCTCCCACAAATCAATAATATTTCCCTCGTAGGCAAGCGAAACTGCTTCTTTGTTTTTTTGAGCTTTTTGAATGCGAGTTGTTAGAATATCTAAATTAGTAAAAACTTCATCTACCCAACCTTGTTTATAACGCGTTTCTACTACCTTCGGATTAATTTCGCCAACCACACAAATCATTCCCGCAATTACTGTTGCTTTTGCTTGTGCACCCGACATTCCTCCAAGTCCGCTGGTTACAAAAATTTTTCCGGCAAAATCGCCCGGCGAATGCAATCGTGCAGCGTTCATAACTGTAATTGTAGTTCCGTGCACAATTCCTTGTGGCCCGATGTACATGTACGAACCGGCAGTCATTTGTCCGTATTGTGAAACACCCAGCGCATTCATTTTTTCATAATCATCGCGCGTTGAATAGTTAGGAACAACCATTCCATTAGTTACCACAACTCGCGGAGCATTTTTATGCGAAGGAAACAATCCCATCGGGTGGCCGGAATACATAACTAAGGTTTGCTCATCTGTCATTTCTGCCAGATATTTCATTGTCAATAAATACTGCGCCCAGTTTTGAAAAACAGCGCCATTTCCACCATAAGTAATTAATTCGTGTGGATGTTGTGCAACTGCCGGATCGAGATTGTTTTGAATCATTAACATTATTGAAGCAGCTTGCACAGAATTGGCTGGATATTCGTTAATCGGTCGCGCATGAATTTTATATTCCGGCTGAAAACGGTACATGTATATTCTTCCGAAACGGTTTAATTCATCTAAAAATTCGGGAGCCAGGTCGGCATGTAATTGAGCCGGGAAGTAACGTAAAGCATTTTTAAGAGCCAGTTTTTTTTCTTTGAGGGTAAGAATATCTTTTCTTTTCGGTGCATGATTTGCTTCTAAATTATAGGGTTTTTTTGCGGGTAAATAATTTGGAATCCCTTCTAAAATTGCACTACTGAAATTTTCTACTGAATGTCTCATTTTTTACTTTATCTCTTGTTAAATGAAATACAGCGGCAAATTATTGCCTTTCCCCGAATTTAGCACTGATTTTTAACACATTTTTAGAATATTTGCAATCAATCAATAATTTTAATAAAAAATGAAAAAAATATTCATAGTAATTTTGGCCGTAATAAGCGGTTTTTTGTTTTCAAGTTGCGGCTACAACAAAATGGTTGACATGGATGAAGCTGTTACTTCGTCGTGGGCACAAGTTGAAAATGTTTACCAACGTCGTGCCGATTTAATACCAAATTTGGTGAATACTGTAAAAGGTTATGCAGCACACGAACAGGAAACTTTAACTGGGGTAATCGAGGCTCGTTCGAAAGCCACTTCTGTAAATATCGACCCTACGAATTTATCACCTCAGGCCATTCAGCAATTTAATCAGGCTCAGGCAGGTTTGTCATCGGCATTGAGTAAATTAATGGTGGTTGTTGAACGATATCCCGACTTAAAAGCCAATCAGAGTTTTTTGGATTTGCAAGCACAGTTAGAAGGCACAGAAAACCGGATTGCAGTTGAACGAAGGAAATTCAACGAAACTACTCAAACTTATAATTCTTACATTCGGAAATTTCCGCAATTGATTTATTCGGGTTGGTTTGGTTTTGAAAAGAAAACCTATTTTGAAGCACAGCAAGGTGCAGAAACAGCTCCCGAAGTTCAATTTTAATAAATATGAACTTGTTCATTGGGATTTCAGTTATTATTTTGTAAACTCATCTTGATTGAAATTCGTTCCAATTGCCCCTCTCAAATCATTGAGAAAGAGAAGAGGGAGAGTCAGGATTGCAATAATAAATATTCTGACGAAATAAATAGATAATTAAAAATACAAAAAATGAGTGTTCAGAAATATTTTACAGAAGAAAACAAGCTGCAAATAACAAATGCAATTCGTGTAGCCGAAACAAATACTTCAGGCGAAATTCGTGTTCACATCGAATCGAAATGTAAAGGTGATGTATTGGATCAGGCAGCTTATGTTTTCGAGAAATTAGAAATTCATAAAACGGAACTTCGTAACGGGGTTTTATTTTATTTGGCGGTTGAAGATCACAAATTTGCCATTTTGGGCGATGCAGGTATTAATCAGAAAGTACCTGGAGATTTTTGGGAAAGTATAAAAAATGAGATGCTGGAAAAATTCAAGGAAGGACTTTTTTCTGAAGGATTGGCAGAAGGAATTGTAAAAGCAGGAGAACAATTACAAGCGCATTTTCCGTATCAAGATGATGATGTAAATGAATTATCAGATGAAATATCATTTGGCGAAAACAAATAAATAATGAAGAAATTAATAATAATATTAGTAGCAGTTTTCAGTTTTACAATAATTGTACAAGCCGAAATTCCTGAGCGTCCAAATCCTCCAAAATTGGTTAACGATTTTGCCGGCGTTTTAAACAGCAATGAAAATAGTCAGTTAGAAAGTGCACTGGTACAGTTTGCCCGCGAGAGTTCAACTCAAATTGTAGTTGTTACTGTTGCCGATTTGGAAGGGAACGATCCGGGAGAATATGCATTTCAGTTAGGCGAAAAATGGGGCGTTGGACAAAAAGGAAAAGACAACGGAATTGTTGTCCTGTTGAAACCTAAAACAGGAAATAGTAATGGTCAGGTTTTTATTGCCACCGGTTACGGATTGGAAGGTGTTTTGCCCGATGCAGTTGTAAACGGCACAATCATCGATAACGAAATGATCCCTTATTTTAAACAAAACGATTATTTCAGTGGACTGGCAAGCGGGATAAAAGTAATAATGGAAATTTCGCGTGAAGAATATACCGCGGAACAATACCAACAAAATGTTGGTGGCGGAGGTTCAGTTATTCCTTTTTTCGTAATAATGTTTGTGTTAATATTTTCTGTTTTTGGAAGAGGACGAAAACGAAGATTTTATTCTCCTGGAAGAAGTTTGCCATTCTGGTTAGCCATGGGAATGATGTCAGGAGGACGTTCAAGCGGAGGTTCGTTTGGTAATTTTTCTTCAGGAAGCGGAGGTTTTGGTGGCTTCGGTGGAGGAGGTTTTGGTGGCGGTGGCGCTGGTGGAAGTTGGTAGATCCTATTTTAAATTTTAGTTGACTACTATTGATCCTTTTTATTTAACTATTTTTATTTAGCACTTCAGTCCAAAAATTAGGGAGCCAACCTTTTTATTTCCCAGATTTTATCATGCTTTTCAAAAAGAATTCGGTCGTGAAGGCGGTTTTCCCGGCCTTGCCAAAATTCTATTTTTTCGGGTTTTATAAGGTAACCTCCCCACGATTCTGGTTTTGGTGGAACCTGATTTTTAAATTGTTTACTAAGTTCAATGAAACGATTGTCGAGAAACTTTCGCGATGGTATTTCTTTACTCTGTTCTGAAACCCAGGTCCCAATTTGGCTTGATTCTGGACGCGACAGAAAATATTTCTCAGACACCTCAGTTTTTGTTTTTTCTGCAATACCCGAAATCCGGACCTGGCGTTCTAATTCGGGCCAAAAAAAATGTAAGCCAACCGCCGGGTTTTTATAAATCGACCTTCCTTTTTCGCTATTGTAATGGGTGAAAAACACAAAACCATGTTTGTCGAAAAACTTCAGCAAAACAATCCGCGATTGAGGAAAACCATCGGTTCCAAAAGTAGAAACCGACATGGCTGTTGGATACGCAACTTCAGATTCAATAGCTTCGTTTAGCCATTTTTTGAATAATTTTATCGGGTTTGTATTAATCTTCTCAGATAATTCGGAAAATTTGTATTCTTGCCTAATTGAGTCAATTTTCATTTATTACAAAAAATAATAGCTCTTTTAAACTTCAAAAAAACTGAAATTAACTTTACCATAATTTCGCAATTCCCTGAAATTCTGATGCCTTGAAAATTCGAAGTTTTTTGGATGTTCTAATATAAAAAGCCCCTTTTCGTTTAGAATGTCAGCATCGAAAATTGCTTTTGGTATTTCCTGTAACCACGGCAAATCGAAAGGAGGATCGGCAAAAACAAAATCGAATTTGCCAGTAAATTTAAACACAAATTTAAACACATCGCCTTTTATTAAACGCGCATTTTCAATTTTTAAGTTCTTTATAACTTCCTGGATAAAACGGAAATGATTAAAGTTTTTTTCAACAAAAGTAACTTCTTTACATCCACGGCTAATAAATTCGTAACCAATACTCCCGGTTCCGGAAAATAAATCGAGCACTGTTTTTCCTTCAAAATCATAGCGATTTTCAAGAATATTAAAAAGCCCCTCTTTGGCCAGGTCGGTGGTAGGTCGGGCAGCAAATTTTTTATTTGGCTTAAATGCCCGGCTTTTATATTTTCCCCCAGAAATCCTCATTTTTTTATTATAGTATGGAAATATACTGGTACAAAGGCTGATTAAAAAACTCAGGGTTGAACTTTAACGACGAACCCGGATTTAATAGTTTGACAGATTTGAAATAATCTTTTAATTTGTTTTCAGTTTCTTCTTTTTGAAACAATTGCCCTGCAAAAAACAATTGGGTTTTCCCGGCATCAATTTCCAGTTGTTTTATTGATGTTAAAACATAGTACAAAATGTCGTTGGCAGATGTTATATTAAAACTGTTGGCCATTAAAAAGTTGTTTTTATTGAAAACAATAATGTAAAAACTGTTAGCATCGAATAATAAAATTACTCCATTTTCACTTATAAAATCAGGGGTTTGTTCACAGATTTTTTTCACCGGGTGCAAAAATGAGCAATTGTCAAATGAACTTTGAATTGAACTTGCAAGTTGGTTTGGCACAGCGAAAAGCAAATGCAGTTTAAATGGATCAATTTTATTTTCAATAATTTTTGTGTCTTTGTCGGTTTCCCAAAAAAGCCCTGTTAGTTTTTTGCTGTTTTCAGTTAAATAAAAATCTTCGGGGACTGTCGTGAAATTTTTGGTAGAAACTATTATCTGCATTTCGCCAAACTTTTGTTGCAGGATTTCTTCCGATTCAATCCATTCGCTAAACCTACGTGCAATAAAAGTTTCGTTGCTAATTTTGAGGGGCGAGTTTTTGAGGGCCAGCAAACGGTTTTCTTCAGGGTTTACAACAGAAAAAGAAAATCCACCCAGGCTAACCTGGATGGATAATTTATATTCGATTGTATTTTTTAAATCAAAAGTTTTATCGGTAATCAATTCATACATTTGGTTTACTCCCAGTTTCCTGCATTGTTTACAGTTTCGGTGAGCGAACCAACTCTTAAGCCAGGATATTTTTCATTGGCCCTGCGGGTTGCATTCAGGTTAATAATTAGCTGCCTGTCCAGTTTCCTTAAAATTAAGTTGTTATGTGCTTTAGCCTCAAAAACAGGAACTTTAATACCCGATCCGGTTGTGATAATTGCGGCACCCAAATGAAATTCGGCAACAGTGTCTGAAACAGGTACATATCTTAGGTTTTCTGCATCGTATGAACCGTTAAAAATTACATCCATTACACTTTCCCTAATTGTGTCGCGAATAAGCAATCCCATTTGAATAGCCTTTTTTTCCGTAATGTTTGCTTCAATCATACTGTCTGTCAATTCGCCAATTTTACGTACATTTTTTACTGAATCGTTAACTACAAAATTGATTAATGTATCCCAACTTCCGGTAAATTTTCCGTAAACGTTTCTATATTCTAACTGAGCTTTTCGAATATCTTTTAACTTTTCAATGGTAGCCTCGTATCTATCGTCTTTAGCTTTTTCAAAATCGAGTGGCCGCTGGATACTTTGATAAATAAAATAGGCCAACACAATTGCTGCAATAAAAAGTAAAATCTGAATCCCGGTTTTCATTTTTATAATTTTAATAAGTTTATTTCGTTTGTTTGCAAATTTATAAAAAAAAATAAATTACTTTCCTTTCGCGAATGTTATTTTAAACAGTTATGATTAAAAATCATTTAAAAGTATTGTTGACGCAAAATCTGGCTTTTATACCGACCGGTTGTCAGTCACGATTAATCGAGGGTTTGTCGGCTTATATTTTTTCTGATGAACCAGACGAAATATTTTTAATAAAAGGGTATGCCGGTACAGGGAAAACCACAATGATTTTTTCGTTAACGCAAAGTTTAACAGCTCTAAAAATTCGTTCTGTTTTAATGGCCCCGACCGGAAGGGCCGCGAAAGTAATGGCCGGTTACACGGGTATGACAGCTTTTACCATTCATAAAAAAATATACCGGCAAAAAACTACAACCGATGGCATAGGGAAATTTGTTCTTGATAAAAACCTTTATAAAAATACTTATTTTATTGTTGATGAAGCTTCGATGATTTCAAATGCCTTAAATGAAAATTCTGTTTTTGGGAGTGGAAAACTACTCGACGATTTACTGGAATATGTGTATTCGGGCGAAAATTGCAGGTTAGTACTTGTGGGTGACACTGCCCAGTTGCCCCCCGTGGGTTTAAATATCAGTCCTGCATTGGAAATGGCAACACTTGAAAATTTTGGATTTGGTGTAGCTGAATTTGAATTAAAAGAAGTGGTAAGGCAGGCAGAGGGGTCCGGGGTACTTTTTAATGCTACGCAAATCAGGAACCGAATTAGAGAAAATCAAGTCAACAGTGGTTTTTTTCCTATAGAAATGAATTCTTTCCCTGATGTAGAAAAAATTGCCGGAGCGGAATTAATTGAAAATATATCTACCTGTTACGATAAATATGGAATTTTTGAAACTACCGTAGTTACCCGTTCGAATAAACGTGCCAATTTGTACAACAAAGGTATTCGCGGCTCCATTTTGTACAAAGAGAATGAAATTGAAAAGGGCGATCTTTTAATGGTAGTAAAAAACAATTACTTTTTAATTGATGAAGACATGGAACTCGATTTTATTGCCAATGGCGATATTGCTGAAGTTGTAAATATTTATGGTTACGAAGAGCTGTATGGATTTCGTTTTGCCAATGTTTGCCTTAATTTTGTCGATTACAAAAATGTGGAGCTCGACTGTAAAATTTTTCTCGAAACTTTGTCGATTGAAACGGCATCGTTTTCGCAGGAACAAAACCGTCAGCTTTTTGATGCGGTTTCGGAAGATTACGCCGACATTAAAAATAAGCGTAACCGTTGGAAAAAAGTGAAAGAGAATCCTTATTTCAACGCCTTGCAGGTTAAGTATGCCTACGCTTTAACTTGCCACAAAGCACAGGGTGGCCAGTGGAAAGCAGTTTTTATCGACCACGGTTACCTGACCAGGGAAATGCTCGATACAGAATATTACCGCTGGTTGTACACAGCGTTTACACGGCCAACAGAAAAACTTTTTCTGGTAAATTTTAATAGGAAGTTTTTTGAAGAAGATGAGGATATTTGAATAACTAAAGGTGAAGAATATTTATAAAAGGATGAAATATGAGATAACTTTGTTTTACAGATAAATAAGTTGTGCAACATTTAAAAACTAACATAAATGATAGACTTTACCGAAATTAATCCTGCAAATTCTTCTGATGGGAATCAAGACCAATTTGAATTATTTGCTCGAGATTTTATTGAAGCCATTGGATTTACAATTGTTTCACACCCTGATAGAGGTCAAGATGGAGGAAAAGATTTGATTATATCTGAAACACTTTCAGGAATTCGAAAAAGCAGTCAAAGAATCTGGATTTTAAGCGCTAAACATTATGCTCATTCTGGGAAGTCGGTTGGAGTAAATGATGAAATCAATATTCGCGACAGAGTTGAAAAATTTAAAGCAGATGGATTTTTCGGCTTTTATTCTACCTTGCCAAGTTCAGGCCTTGCTGATACATTAAAAGGATTAAATGATAAAATCATTGTTGATTATCTGGACAAAGGAATTATTCAAAACGAGTTAATCACAAATCCGTCACTAGAAAGTGTTTTTAGAGCATATTTTCCAATTTCATATTTAAAATTTAAATCAAGTGGTGGTTATCCCGCAACTACAAAAGATTTACATACTTCATATACTGGCGGAGACGCATATCCTTCAATAAGTTATGGGATAAATTCAGAAGGTTCTATTTTACCTATGGTACGTAATAACGGAACTTATACAATATACGACCTTGACGTAATTATAAGTTTTTCAAAAGAGCGTGGTGGACCATTTATTATTCGCGAAAGCTTTCCATTTGTGCATCCACAAAGTAACGTGTTTTGTAAAAGTTTCAACCTTAAAAAGGTTTTTGACAAAGGTGAAATATATAGTCAGATATATGCAAGGAATGGAATCTTCTATCAAACGACCAGACTAGGTGTTTATAAGGAAAAAGAATCGTCAATTGAATCTATAAAACCTTGTCGAACAATACTTCATAAACAAAGTCATCAATCTAAAAATAAAGACATAATACACGCCCAATCTGTTGTAACTAAATGTTGGAACGAACAAGGCAAACCTTTTGAGTTTATTAAAGAACTGGGAAATAAAGAAACTGAAGATGTAAATTAAAAACGTTGTACAACAAAGTACATATTTCAGAGCGGGGTTGGTGCGGTTAGCAACTGCGGCTCTCGCATCGCATTTCCGTCCTCGCGGACAGGAATGCTCTACGAAATCCGCTCCGCAACATGTACCAACCGTTAGGCCGCATGTTGAAACAAAAACAAACATATACTTTTTTAATATACTTATATAATATACTTTTGTGATATCACTTAAAAGAATATATATGAAAACTGTATCATTAAAAATAGATGATTCAATCTTTAGAGAAACTGAAAAGATTCTTTCAAAAATTAAAAAACCACGGAACAGGTATATTAACGATGCTATTGATTATTATAACCGAATGCAAAAACGTACGATTTTAGAAAAAAAACTTAAGAAAGAATCTGATTTAGTAAAATCTGAGTCGATGGCTGTATTAAAAGATTTTGAGGAGATTGATTATGTCGATTAAACAATATGAAATCTGGATTGCAGATTTAAATCCACAAATTGGAACGGAAGCTGGAAAAACAAGACCAGTACTAATTGTTCAAACAAATCTTCTAAATCAAATACCGCATCCATCAACAATTATTTGTCCTATAACCACAAATGTTAAAAAAGATTCAGAAATTTTAAGAGTTCATTTAAAAAAAGGAGAAGCAAATTTACATCAAAATTGTGATGTAATGATTGACCAAGTTAGGGCAATTGATAATAAACGACTGGTAAAAAAAGTTGGAGCCTTACCTAAAAACCTAATCGAAATTGTAAAAGAAAATTTAATGATATTAATAGATTTAATCTAAAACCAGAAGCTAAAAAGCCAAAAACGAATTATCCGTAAAATTAAAAACACGACGGCATAACAAAGTGTCATTTGTAATGCGGGTTTCAGCGGTGTTTTGTACTGCGGCTCGTTGTTGCAACACCGCCAATTCGTCAGCCAGCTGGCGGATTGACGGAAAACATGAAATTATGAATAAACGAATTGGCTCCTTGTGGTTTTGAAAGTTTCGTACTTTTAATCCAGCATTACACGTAGTGTGCCGAGAAGCAATGAACGGCAATAAACATTCATTGCATGCTGTAATTAAGATGGTGGAAGTTGCAAACGAGCAACCGACCCACCGAAGTTGTCTTGCAGGAGAGGGCTTCAAACCGCCTAAAGGTGCTTTGGTAAAGAGCCAAGGTGCTGAGCGTTTAGGAAAAGGCTTTGCCAC
>Ga0209249_1000311_pt1 | contig 63256 bp, 58 predicted proteins | sample SaaInlV_200m_DNA_4_FD_184653 | JGI IMG/M metagenome (GOLD analysis project Ga0209249, IMG submission 184653) | Marine microbial communities from expanding oxygen minimum zones in the Saanich Inlet - SI037_S3LV_200m_DNA (SPAdes) (version 2) | ecosystem: Environmental > Aquatic > Marine >...
ACACTCAACGATATTGTTAAAATAACAGGTCAAAAGAAAGATGTGGTAAAAAGCACACTTACAAGGTTGGTAAAACAAGAAAAAATATTTCGTTTAAAAGCAAATTATTACTCGCTGAAGAAAATAGAGAATAAATTTCAATTACAAAAATTATACGTCGATACGTACATCGGTTTGCACTCAGCTCTTGAATTTTACGAAACCACTACACAGCGGTTCAACAATTTAGATCTCATAACAAAAAAGACACTAAAAAATCAAAATGTAGAAAATATTGATATTAACTTTCATAAAGTAAAAAAGGAATTATTTATTGGCTTTAAAAAAATCCGGATAAAAAATACAGAGGTTTTTATTTCAAACATTGAAAAGACAATTATCGATTGTACATATTTTTCTTCCAAAGTTTACCTAACCGAAATCCATGAGCTGATTAAGGTAAACAAACAAACGATAAACGTGGATATAATTCTCACATATCTTAAAAAAATTGATTCTTCAACATTAAATAAAAGGGTCGGATATCTTTTAGAAATGAACAATATCAAATTAAAAGGATTGAAAATAAACAACAAATACGAAAGGTTCAATAAAAACCTAAGTAAAAATGGGACAAAAAATTTAAAGTGGAAATTAATTATTAATGAAGAATTTTAGGAATGGAAAAAAATGAGTTAAGCGTTTACAAGTCGAAATTGAACTATAACCTGGGGCAATTAGAATTAGATTATTATCAGCATTTAATTCTTTCCAAAATATTTGAAAAATATAATACGATATATTTTAAAGGTGGAACCTGCTTGCAGAAATGTTATGGGATTAAGAGATTTTCTGAAGATTTGGACTTTAACTATATTGATATAGAAATGAATGAAATCATCGGATTTATTGAAAGTATTTTCGATGCTAAAATCAATAATTATTACGAAACTAAATTTGGGGTAAGTTTTAGCATTCGTTTCGAGGGTATTCTTTTCAATGGCACAAACCTGTCGAAATGTAAAATGTCGTTCGATTTTAGGGACAGGGATATTTATAACAAACCCTTAAAAAATGTAATCAGACCAATTTACCACGATTTGCCGAACTATTTTCTTTTAGCGCTCGACAAAGAGGAAATACTTGCAGAAAAAATAAGGGCAATTTTAACGCGGTACAAAGCTCGCGATGTTTACGACTTAAACGAATTATTATTAAACGAAGTAGAAGTTGATTTTGAATTGGTTAACAAAAAATTACAAACTTATAAGCTGATATTTAATCGTGATGAATTCGCCGAAAAACTAGAAGAAAAAAGAACAATTTTCGATGAAGAAATGAAACGGTTAACAAACATATTTGATGATTTTGAAACCTGTAAAAAACGAATATTGAAACAAGTAAATCTAAGTTAAATAAAACATTAACCAATCTCGCTAATTCGTTTGAGCAATTTCATATTGATAATTTCAATAGTTCCATCCTCGTTCTTAATAATATTATTATCCTTAAAATCTTTTATAACTTTTACTACACTCATGGTTGACATCCCGGTTAGTTCACCCAAATCGGCGCGTGAAAGCGAAAGTTTAAAGGTGGTGCTTTTGTAAATTTCTTCCGATAAATAAATCAATGAATCGGCAAGTCTTCCATTCAACTGTTTGTGAGTGAGGCTAATAAAACGGGCAAAAGTTGAATTCGAACAATAGTTCATGGTTTTGATAAGTTCGGCTGCAAACTTCCCGTTGTTTTCAATCAAATCTTTTATAACACTGTTTTCGATTATACAAATGGTAGTGTTTTCAATTGCAGTGGCTGTGTAAGTATAAACTTTATTTCCATAAATCGATGGCAATCCCATTAAATTTCCAGATGGTAAAATATTGATAACCAAATTTTTTTCGGAGTTTGGGATTTCCATGTAAAGTTTAACCAATCCCTTTTTTACAAAATGAACATGGTTCGCAAACGAGCCCTGTTTAAAAATAGTTTCGCCCTGTTTGAAATTCAGCTGAACGCGGTGTTTATCGCTTAGTTCCAATTCTCGTTTGTCGAGCTGTTTAAAGCACGACGACTTATTTGTACAAAAAAGACATGAATTTGTTTCTTCTCCTGACTTCATAAGACCTTCAATAATAACGTTTTCCTTTGCAATTTTTGCTACCCTCTTTCTCAAAAACGGTGCAAATATATTAATAATCATTCCGATATATGTAAGTATGTAGTTTTATTTATATGAAAAAGTTAGTCTGGTTTATATTTCACTATTCTTTAAACCTTTTTTGCTGAAGTACTTTTGCAGCAAAATATAATTCATGAAAATAAAATCATTTATTATTTCAATAATAACACTTTTTGTGATTTGGGTTTTGCTCAATCATAGACTCACACCAGAAGTATTTATTTCGGGTGCAGTGGTAGCTTTTGCAGTTGGTTTGATTTTCTGTAATTCCTGCGACATTTTTAACGATTTGAAGTTGACTCCAAAAGCTTTTTTCTATTCATTTCTCTACATTTTAGTTTTTCTGCGTGAGTTGGTAAAATCGAATTTCGATGTTGCAAAACGGGTAATTTCCCCAAAACTCCCAATTAATCCTGGAATTGTTGAGGTGAAAACAAAACTAAAATCGAAACTGGGGCGGATGATTCTTACTAACTCGATTACACTTACTCCGGGAACTTTTACGGTGGAATTGTTAGACGACCGCATTTTTATTCATTGGATTGATGTGAAAAGTGAAAATATTGAAGAAGACACAAATATGATTGTGCGCAAATTTGAAAAATATCTGGAGGTGATTTATGGTTAATATTATTTTACAAATAGCCGGCGGAATAATGCTTTTAAGTTTGGTTCTGTCATTGTATCGGTTTTTCAAAGCTGGTTCGTTGGTCGATAGAGTAATTGCTTTCGACATTATGACTATTATTTCAATCTCGTTGATTGCGATGATTACACATATTTCGGGACGAACAATTTACATTGACGTTGCCCTGATTTATGGATTACTAAGTTTTCTTGGAGTTGTAATTGTTGCCAGATACCTGGAAAAAAGTTTATAAGTATGGAAACTATAGAAATTATTGGTGCATTTATTACGTTAATCGGGTCGGTTTTTCTTTTGCTTGGCAGCATCGGATTAATTCGAATGCCCGACGTTTTTACGCGAATTCAGGCAGGTACAAAAGCCTCAACTTTAGGCACATTGTTGTCTTTGTTTGGTTTGGGTTTGATTTACCTCGATATCGCCGGAAAAATATTCCTGTTGATTGTGTTCATTTTAATCACCAACCCTGTTTCGTCGCACATGTTGGCGCGCGCAGCACATTATATTGGTATTAAAAAAGCAGATATAACTGTGGTCGATAAACTAAGCACATTCAGGAAAAACGAACAAAATAACGAAACTCAAAAACCGGAAGCAAAATGAGCCTGATTATAATTATTGTATTAAGTCTGATTATGTTGGTAATGGCGATAACAGCTGTCATTCACAAAAAATTGGCAGTTGCTGTAATTGCAACCGGAGTGGTAAGTTTAATGGCGTCGGTAATGTATTTGTTAATGGCTGCGCCAGATGTTGCCATGACTGAAGCTGCAATTGGCAGCGGACTTTCTACTATCATTTTTTTTTATGTATTGAATAAAATAAGGAAAGCAAAATGATTCGTAACATTTTAATAATAGCAATTTTAGCCGGGCTGGCAACTGTTTTTGTTAGCCTGTTTTGGAATTTTGGAAGTAGCGATACATTGACTCCGCTAGCAACTCATTATGCAAATAATGGTGTCGAAGAAGTGGGTGCTCCAAACCTGGTAACATCTGTAATTGTAACTTACAGGGGACTCGATACTTTGGGCGAGGTTACCATTTTGTTTTTGGTTGCTGCCATAGTTAGTTTTTTCCTCAAAACAGAGAATACTAATAAAGAGGAAAACTCTCCAAAACGTGAAACCAGCGAAATAATACTAACAGCTTCCCGCTTGCTGATGCCAATTGTAATGGTACTTGGAATTTATGTTTTTGTAAACGGACATTTAACTCCTGGTGGTGGTTTTCAGGGAGGAGCAATTGTTGCCACGTCGTTTGTATTAATGTTAATGGCAAATCCTCGTTTCCAAATCAATCATCGAATAATTGCCACTGTAGAATCTGTTTCAGGAATTTCATTTGTATTTATTGGAGTACTGGGAATTTTACTTGCAGGTGGTTTCCTCGATAATAAAATTTTACCACTGGGTACTTTTGGAAAACTATTTAGTGCCGGTGCAATTCCAATAATTTACTCTCTAGTTGGCTTAAAAGTAGGTTCAGAACTTTCCAATATCCTTTCTAATTTCCAAGGGATTCAGATGAAAAATTACAAACAATAAAAATCTATTCAATGGAAACAATAGCATTAATTACAGCTTTCGCATTAATTCTGATTGGTTTGTTTGGCATCCTTTCAAATAAAAATATTCTAAAAATAATAATCGGCTTTTCATTGTTCGACACAGGTTTGCACGTGCTAATTGTAACCGTGGGTTATATAAAAGGCGGCACTGCACCAATTCTCGACAAAGTTGTTGGAACATCTAATGCAGCCGATAAAATTGTTGACCCAATTCCGCAGGCACTGGTATTAACAGCCATTGTAATCGGTTTGGGTGTTACAGCCTTAATGCTGGCATACGCATTGAAATTATATCAGGCGAAAAAGTCGCTCAACATTACTGATTTTAAAGAACTGAAATGGTAAATATTTTAAGCATTTTGACAATGAATATGATTTCTCCGATAAATATCATCGCTGTTTCGCTTGGGATTGCTTTCTTTATGGGTTTGCTTGGAAATAAAGCGCAGCGCACTTCCTACATTTTGTTAATTGCTGCTCTTCTTTTCAACACCATTGTTTCTTTGCAGTGGTTGTACGGGCTGGCAAACAATTTAGTTGAAGCTCAGCAAATTTTTACTGCAGGATACAAACCGCCTTTTTCCATTAATTTGTTGATGGGTTTAAACGAAGCGGTAATTGCTAGTTTGATAAATATTGTTGGACTGCTCGGAGCAATTTATATGGGGTCGACACTCAAAAAGAACGGCTCAGGAAGTCAGGTGGTTTTTCTGGTGCTTTTTATGAGTTTGAACGTGATTGTTCTCTCCCGCGACCTTTTTAACATTTTTGTTTTCCTTGAAGTTGGAAGTATCGCTGTTGCAGGATTAGTCATTCTTCAAAAAGGTGTAAAAGCAGTTTCGGCAGGTTTTAAATACATGTTGGCAACCGGAATAATAGCAGGTATTTTTTTAATAGGAATAATATTTATTTACCGTTTTACCGGCTCATTGAATTTAGACCAGATTATTCAAAGTAATCCGGCAATAAAACAAGGAGCGCTAATTTCGTCTTTTTTAATTCTGATTGCAATTATTCTTGAATTAAAACCTTTTCCTGCCAACGGTTGGGCACTCGACGTGTATCAGGCAGCTCACCCGGGTTTGTCGGCAATATTATCATCAGCAGTTGGTACGGCAAACTTATATGTATTGTACAAATTTACCGGAATGGCCGGCGACAGTTTAATGCATTACATTAGTTTAATTGGTATTGTAACTTTTGTGGGTTCGAACCTGCTGGGTATAAACCAGAAAAAAGCACGCCGATTATTGGGTTATTCGTCGGTTGGGCAAATCGGATTGTTAATCGCAATTATGGGTTTATTGCCCCATTCAAACAGTAATTTTAAACTTATTTTCTTCGGAATATTAACCAGTCATTATTTTGCAAAAGCCGGTTTGTTTTGGATTTCAGGAATTATAAAAGCTGAAAATATTAAAGAGTGGTCGGTGTTACGCAAAAAACCGGTTTTACTGTTTTTGTTTCTATCTTTTATACTCGCACTGCTTGGCTTTCCTCCATTTCCATCGTTTTGGGGAAAATGGCAATTGGTAATGGAGTTATCAGCACAAGGTCAATTTGCAGTAATTATTGCAATCCTGGTAGGTTCGTTTTTCGAAGTAGTTTATTTAATGCGCTGGGCTGGTTATTCAATCAAACTCGAAGCTGGCACATTACCCGAAATAAAACTTTCAAAATATATTCCCGTTATTCTTTTCGGATTGGGACTTTATGCCGTTGGTTATTTTGTTTCGCAATCGGTTGAATTTGGAAACACAATAAATTATTTGCCACTGCTGGTTGTCGCAGTTCTTTTAGTTGTTGATTTTTTGCCTGCTTTTGTAAAAAATTCGCTTTCAATACTTGCCACCGGCTGGTTTGCATATTTGCTTATCCCGGGGCAGGATACAATAAAATTTATATTCACTATTATTTTCCTTGTTGGAGGAATTCTAACACTTATTCCCGGGTTCCAGATTAAAGGGAAACGTGAAGGATTTTATCCATCGGCAATGCTCATGTTTGGAGGTTTGGCACTTTTAATTGAGGCTTCAAATCTGCTGCAATTTTTCTTTGCCTGGGAAATTATGACAATTGGTTCTTATTTCTTAATAATCCGCGGAAAAAAATCGATGCCACACGCACTCAGTTATATGTTGTTCTCGGTTGGTGGAGCCTATTTAATTCTTCTGGGATTTGGAATGGTTTCTGCCGGAAACAGCGGACTAAGTTTAGATTTGCTTTCCAGTATTAAAGTTTATCCGGTGTTGGCGATGAGTTTAATGGCAGTTGGTTTTATGACCAAAACTGCGTCGCTTGGACTACACATTTGGTTACCCGGCGCACATGGCGAAGCCGAATCGGATGTGTCACCAATGGTTTCAGCAATACTATTAAAAGCCGGAGTTTTTGGATTGATATTATTAATGCTGGCTAGCGGTGGAGAACAAAATAGTTATTCGGGCTTATTTTATGTTTTAGGATGGATTGGTGCTTTAACTGCTTTGGTTGGTAATCTCGGTGCAATTTTTCAAGAAGATGCAAAACGTCTTTTAGCGTATTCAAGTATCGGGCAGCTGGGTTACATCCTTTTTGCTTTTGCAATAATGACTCACATGGGTTGGTTAACCGGACTAACATACACAATCAATCACTTTATGTTTAAAGCCATTCTCTTCCTTGCTATTGGTGGAATTGTAATGAAATTGGGTACGCACAACATGTACGAAATGGGTGGCTTAATCAAAAAAATGCCCTTCTCGTTTATTGCCGTTTTAATCGGAATAATTACGCTGGCTGGTATTCCTCCACTTTCGGGGTTTGGCGGAAAATGGTTGTTTTATAATGCGGTAATAATGAAAGGCTGGTATTTTCAGGGAGCAGTTGTTTTCTTTGCCGGAACTATCGCATTCCTGTATCTTTTCAAATTAATTTATTCTGTATTTCTTGGGCAATTAAAAGACAATCATCGTAATGTAAAAGAACTGTCAATTTGGTTCTTACTTCCTCAATATATTTTAATAATCGGAATTATGGTTTTTTCAGCAAAACCGGATTTAATCCTGAAACCAATCGGAAATGCGATCGCTATGGCGTTCCCATCAAACCAGTTAACCTGGGAAGGAACAAAAGCTTTAAGCACATTGGGTTATTGGGATGCTACCACAATTATGGTTGTAATTGGCGGTATGTTTGTCGTTCTGCTGGGTTGGTTAATGTTTATGAGTCGCAAGGCGCAGAAAGTGGAACAGTTCAATATGGTTTACGCTGCTGAGCGTCCTGAGCGTCCTGAATTGACTCATGTATCTCACAATATTTATGCAGGATATAATAAAGCACTTGGCTTTTTAGTTGCTCCCGGAATTACAAATTTCTGGAATTATACTACAAACCTTGTTGAATCGACCGGTAATTTTATCCGTCGTATTTATAGTGGCAACGGTCAAAGCTACGCCATTCATCTTGTTTCATATATAGTTATTGTATTCATCATTTATTTAACTGCAATTTAAATGGAATTTACTGTTAGCAAAATACTTTGGACCCTGTTGGGATTGTTTATCGTCCTAAACTGGGGATTAATTATGGGTGGTACAATGCGAAAAATTGGTGCGCGTGTTGCGAAACGACACGGTATTCCAATTTACCAGCCCTATATCGATTTAGTTAAAAATTATGCCATCCGTACACAAATTACGCATGGGATTATGTTTTACCTCGGGCCGGTTTTCCGTTTGTCGGGTGGAGTTGGGATTTTCCTTTTTCTTCCACTGATTTTTGGTTCCGACCACTGGTCTAACTTTTCGTTCTCCGGCGATTTAATTTTGATTCTTTACTTCCAGTTTTTTGGAATGTTAGGAATGGCACTTGGTGCCGGTGAAGGTGGCCATCCGTATTCGGCAATTGGAATTGGTCGTGGTTTGTCGCAGTTTACAACCATCGAAGTTCCAATGACATTGGCGGTTATTGCACTTGCTGTTCAATACAATACCCTTTCTATTTCTGAAATTGTTGCAGCACAGCAGGGAGGAATTGCAAACTGGACAATGATAACCAATCCGTTTGCCACAGCAGCAGCAATGTTGTCGCTACTGGGTGCATTCGGGCACTCGCCTTTTAATTTGGTAAAAGCGCCCAACGAAATTCCAATTGGTCCTCCAACCGAGTACCATTCAACTTATTTAGGAGTTTTGCGTACCAATGCAGCCATTTTACATGTGGTGGAAGCAGCTCTTTTTATGAACCTGTTTTTTGGAGGGGCAACAAATTGGTTCGAACTCATTTTGAAAACTTTCCTTATTTATTTCTGGAGCGTTTTTGTAGGTATGGTTTTCCCGAGGTTCAGAATAGAACAGTCGGTAAGGTGGTTTGTGAAAATTCCACTGGTGCTGGGAATAATTGCAATTATTATAATCATATAATGAAGAAAAATTCGTGATTTAGCAATAATCATAAAGGAGGATGAATAGACTTACGGCTACTGAAGATAAACTTCCAGCTTCGGTCTTCGGTCTTCCAACCAATTTTTTAAAGATGAAAGAAACAGACGATAACGATAAATTCCTTCACGAAGAGAACAAAAAACGTGAAGCTACAGCACCCGATGGAAGTATTATTGAAATAGATCCGATGCAGGATTATTTCTGCGATGCTCGTCCACAGGTGTCAGAACCCTATAAAATAAAAATTGTAGAGAAATTTTTGAACTGGGCACGTTCCGAATCTATTTGGGTTTTGGGTTTTGGAACCGGATGTGGAAGTATTGAAATTCCGCCGCTGGTGACACCACGTTTCGATATGTTTCGTTACGGTGTGCAAATGCGCCCAACCCCGCGTCAATCAAATGCATTTATTATTTCAGGTTACCTTTCTGTAAAAACATTAAAAAGGGTAATTCGCAGTTACGAGCAAATGCAAAGCCCGAAATATGTTATTGCACTAGGCAGTTGTACAATTAATGGCGGAATGTACTGGGACAGTTACAATACCATAAACAGATTAGACCAATACATGCCAGTTGATGTTTACATTGCTGGTTGTATGCCTCGCCCCGAAGCTTTGCTTGCCGGTTTTGGAAAATTAAAAGAGCTGATTAAAACCGGCCGTGCTGAAAAAGCAAACGAATATGTTGAGAATTTCGATTGGTACAAAGCCAATCAGAAAAAGATAATTAAGGACTGGAACATGCCCGATTATAACTGGTAAAAGATGAAGAATTTTATAAAAGATTTAGGATATAAATTCAATATTTCGGAAATCGAATATCAAAGGAAGAATCTTACTTTCTTAACAATCGATAAAGAAAATGTTGTGCAATTGCTGGCCTACCTTCGCGATTATGAGGGATTTAAACACTTTGTTTTAATGACCGCAGTTGACTGGATTGAAGACGGGATTTTTCAATTAACATACATTTTGAACAGTCCGGAAAAGAAAATTGATTTGGGAATACGAACCAAAATTTTACGCGAAAAAGCCGAAATGACTACTGTTCATCATTTATGGAATCAGGTGGCAACATATCAGCGTGAATTAAAAGAGATGTTTGGAATTGATTTTCCTGGCAGCCCAAGAGTTGATGAGTCGTTTATTTTGGAAGGCTGGGATAATATTCCACCGATGCGCCGCGATTTCGATACAAAAAAATATGCTGAAGAGACATTCTTCCCTCGTCCGGGAAGAAGTACAAATGATCCGAGTGAATACATGAAACAAAAATTATATCCCAATGAGTAAAAAACATTGGCTAAATATAGGATACGATCGCAGCAAATACCCTGAAACGGGTAGCGACGGGAACTTAATTATTGACGAGCAATCGCATAAATTGGTTAAAGTTTGGCAAGGCCCAAATCATCCTGGTGTTACCGGAAATATGTCGGTTGAACTTACTGTGAGTGGCGATGAAATTGTTGAAGGTAAAACACATGTGGGTTACCTGCACCGTGGTTTCGAAAAACTTTTCGAACGCAGAAAATACATTCAGGTTTTTCCAACATGCATTCGTTTGTGTGTGGCCGAACCCGATTACAACGAATACAATCTGGCCGCCAGTGTAGAGGAATTGGGTGGAATTGAAGTACCTGAAACTGCGCAATGGTTGAGAACTTTGGTTTTAGAAATGGCACGTTTGCAATCATTGCTTCGTGTGGTTCCCGGACAAGGCGGAACAACTGGTTTAGGACTAGGTGTGCAGTGGGGTGTTTATCTTCGCGACCTGATCCTTGACCGTTTTGAAGAACTAACCGGCGGACGTGTTTATCACATGTACATTATTCCTGGCGGTGTTCGCGGCCTTCTACCCGAAGGTTTCAAAAAAAGGATGAAAGCCAATTTAAAGGAAATCGACAAATTTATTGTTGACATCGACAATTTGATGTTCAGCAATGTGGTATTTAAAAAACGTACGGTTGGAGTTGGAGTAATCGATCCGGCCTGGGTAGATAGTTTTGGAATTGTTGGTCCTAACGCACGGGCAGCTGGCTTCAAACGCGATGTTCGAAAAGATTATCCATACTTAAAATACGAAGAGCTGGATTTCGATCCGAAAACAGCAACCGAATCCGATATTTATACTCGCTCACGAATTCGTTGGCACGACCTCAAAATGACTGTCGATTTAATTCGCCAGATTCTTGATAAAATGCCCGATGGAGGAGAAATCAGAGCTGAAACACCCAACGTTCTTCACTGGAAAATTCCCAAAGGAGAAACGTATGTGCGTGCAGAATCATCGCGCGGAGAATATGGATTTTATGTAGTTTCGGATGGAACAGAATACCCACGACGAATTAATTTGCGCGGACCAAGTTATGTCCATGCAGTTTCGCTACTCGAAAAAATGCTGGTGGGTGCAAACATTGCCGATGTGGCAAATATTATGGTTTCGCTGCAAACCTGTCCGCCGGAAATTGAACGCTAGCACATTTACGATTTATTATTGATTAATTTCTATTGAAAGATTTAATGAAGATGTCAAAAAGATTAGTTAAAGAGCAACCATTATTGTTAAAAGTATCAGTAAAAGCACTTTTTGAAAAATCAATAATAAATAAAGATTCATAATTAATAAATCAAAAAAGATGAGTTCTATTAAAGATATATTGACCCCATTTACCGCCTGGAAAAATGTTTTCAAAGAACCGGTTACTATAAAAGATCCATTGAACGATCGTCCGGGTGCCGAGCGTTACCGAGGATTTCATAAAAACGATGTTCAGGAATGTATTGGTTGCGGAACCTGCGAATCGATTTGCGAAAATGAAGCCATTGATATGGTTGCCATTGCCGGGTTCGATGCAAAAGATGGCGACAGCGGTTTGCGGCCAAGTGTTGATTACGGACGCTGTTGTTGGTGTGCACTTTGTGTTGATGTTTGCACGACTGGTTCATTGACACTTTCAAACGAATATACCTGGGTGGATACCGATCCCGATAACTTCAGATTTGTGCCCGGAGTAGATGCAAAATCGTGGGATAAAAATGAGTTGGGTTGGAAAAAACCCGCAGGAAATTATGAATTCTACGGTTTGAAACGTGTTGAAATGGGTGAACTTCATCCTGAAGAAAGAGATAGTTCTTTTATTGAGATGATAAAAGGATACTCAAAAGAACAAGCCGAAAAAGAAGCCGACCGTTGTGTGGAATGTGGTATTTGTACTGCAACTTGCCCTGCACACATGGGAATTCCAGAATATATTAAAGCAATTAGAAACGACGATTTGGAAGAGGGACTTCGCATTTTATACGATACAAACCCGCTTCCCGAAATATGTGGGCGTATTTGTACCCACAAATGCGAAACCGTTTGTTCCATTGGTCATCGTGGCGAGCCGCTTTCAATACGTTGGTTGAAAAGATACATTGCCGATCAAAATCCTTCTGAAAAATACAAGACCATTTTGGAATCGGATAATCTACAGAAAAATGGTAAAAAAATTGCTATTATTGGTTCTGGTCCTGCGGGATTATCGGCAGCACATTACCTTGCTTTAATGGGTTACGAAGTTGAAATATTTGAGAAATTAGCTGAAGCTGGTGGAATGATGCGCTATGGAATTCCGGAGTATCGTTTGCCTTACGATCAAATAGATAAAGACATCAATTATATTTTGTCGCTGGGTGTGAAAATTCATTATAACACAACCATTGGAAAAGATATAACACTTGAAAAATTGGGTGAAGATTTCGATGCTGTATTTGCCGGAACAGGTTTACATCTCGGAAGAAGTACCCGAATTGAAGGAACCGATCACGAGAATGTTTATCAATCGATAGAATTACTACGGAAAATTACCGAGGGAGAAGAAATTCATGTACCGGAGAAAATTGTCGTAATTGGCGGTGGAAACGTTGCCATGGATATTACACGCTCGCTGGCGAGGTTGCAAAAAATAAAATATGGTAAGGTGCAGGTTATTGCAACCAGCCTCGAAACCGAAGAGAAAATGCCTGCCGACCGTGAAGAAGTAGTTGAAGCACGAGAAGAAATGGCTGTAGTAAATCCGGGTTGGTCGCCACAACGAATTGAAATTGTGGACGGTAAAATTAAAGGACTGCATGTTGTTCAGTGTTTGTCGTTGTTCGATGAAACTGGTAACTTTAATCCGCAGTGTAATATGGATAATGCCAATTTCTTCGAAGCCGACATGGTGGTTGAATCTATTGGGCAGGGAATGGATTTGAGTTACATTACAGAAGATGTAAAAGAGCATCTTGAAATGGGACCACGCGGACGAATCAGGGTTGATGATTATTTCCAAACAAGTGTGCCGTGGTTGTTTATGGGCGGCGACACCATTCAGGGCCCCGATGTAATTCATGGAATTGCAAATGGTCATAAAGCTGCTTTAGGTATCGATAAAATGTTAATTGGAGATTAAAAAAGTACATCATGGATATTTCAACAAGTTACATGGGATTAAAGCTGAAAAGCCCGATAATAGTGGGTAGTTCATCTTTAACTGAAAACGTAGAAAACTCGGTTGCATACGAAAAAGCCGGCGCCGGAGCCATTGTTTTGAAATCGCTTTTCGAAGAGCAAATTCTGCACGATGTTGACGAACAACGCTTGAATAATATGTACGGTTCGTTTAACGATCAGGAATATTATGCGATGTACTACAGTAAAAAACACAATCTCGATCAGTATATTAATCTCATTAAAAAGAATAAAGAAGCACTTGATATTCCCGTTATTGCAAGTATAAATTGCGTGTCGTCTGAGGAGTGGATATCGTACGCAAAAATGATCGAGAGTGCAGGTGCCGATGCCTTGGAAGTGAATTTGTTTTTACTCCCGGCAGAAGTAGATATTACTGGTGTTGAAAAAGAGAATATCTATTTCGAAATTATCGAAAAAATAAGCGAAGCAGTTACTATACCGTTTTCGCTTAAAATAAGTTATTACTTTTCAGGACTTGCTAATTTTATTTATCGAATTGCGCAAACCAAAGCATCGTCGGTGGTTCTTTTTAATAAATTCTACAGCCCCGATGTTGACATTGAAACCGAAAAAGTTATGTCTGGCGATGTGTTAAGTTGTAAGGAATTAAATGTTATGACATTGCGCTGGATTGGAATTTTGTACGACAAAGTTGATATTGAATTTACCGCATCGCGTGGAATTTTTACCGGCGAACAGGTCATCAAGAACTTGTTGGTTGGGGCACAAACTACTCAAATTGTTTCTGCGGTTTACAAAGACGGACCAAAAATAATTGAGTCGATGATACACGATTTAAAAGACTGGATGTTCAGGCATAAATACAATACAATCGATGAGTTCCGTGGAAATGCAAGTCAGAAAAACATTAAAAAGCCGGTGCTTTACCAACGTACACAGTTTATGCGCTATTTCTCTGATGCGAGTTATAAGTAGTGTTCCGAATAGAAACTTATAAACAGATAATATTTGAATCCGGTTCGTCAGTTGACAAATCGGGTTTTTTATTTTTGAATAAGTCTAAGCAACTCGGTATTTAAATTTCTAACTTGTTTGATTATTGGAAGAACTGTCTCTTTTTCAAAATCGACAAAATCTGAATAATCAGCCTCTTGGCGCCAGGCAAATAAGTGTGAGTATAATTTGCCGTGTTTAGTGTCGAGTAAATTATTTTTAATAAAGTTTAAAAAGAGTTGGGTTTTAACTCCGTTGTGAGTTTCTGCTTTTATTTTATTCTTAAATAGCAAAGCACTTGCTAAATAATAGCTTGAATAATATAAACGATTCATGCACGAATTCCATCTTTCGTTATCAGAAAGGAGAACTGCATCCTCAAAAATTTCATGTGATTTTGAAATTCGATAATCGATATAATCTTTTAAACTCCCTGACATTATAATTGAATTCCTTCTTTCTTGATATTTTTATATAGCGGGGTAATATTGTGCAAAGTTTCCCATTTTTCTTTTGAATAAATAAAAGTTGAAATAGCTTCGCCAACTTCCATTTCCACATCAAAAAGTTCATCTCTATACTCCATCTCAGTATTTCTATCAACTTTTAAGTTGTTTAAAAGAATTAATATATCCCAATCTGAATCTTCATGAGCTTCCCCTCGGGCATGTGAGCCAAATAATATTACTTCAGCTTTAGGGTTTTTGTTCTGAATTTTTGATTTTATCAAATGAATAATATGTTTTTCTTTTTTATTCATATTTCAAAGATATAATTTTTTCTAATTTCTTGAACCAATTAGGCTTTATCAGATTATTGGGAATAGTATTTTAATTTCAATTCGTTGAATTATTGGTACATTCCTTTTTATATCAGACAGCTAGCGCGAATTTGTAATTCGTGCTTCAATTTTTTAAATCTTTTAGCACATATTGCAAATCTGCGCCAGCGAGTGGCACCTGTTGGGCTTAATTGCAAGAGCCCGGAATCCCTCGGCAAAAGTTTAATGTTTTCGCGGTGGCGGTAAAACAATAAACATTTGCAAATTGCAAATGCTGCAAAACAGATTACATAATACATATTTTTGCTAATTTAGTAAGCAATTGTAAGTACTTATAAATATTTATAAACAGATATGCTCCTTATTAACAGAGTTTTAAGCTGTGGTTTTTATGAAAATTGGAAGGTGTATATATTTACAAGATGTGCATTAAAAAACAAAAAATCATGAACTACTCTAAATCATATTTTAAGAAAAATCTTAATGAATTAACTTATCAAGACATAGTTGATTTTTTTATTGAAGAACAAGAAGAGTCAGACAAAATAGAATTTAAATCGTTCGCTGAACAGCACGGCAATTTTAACACTAAATTAGATGGAGTAATTCGGGGAATTTGTGCCTTTTTAAATTCGGAAGGTGGAATATTAATCTGGGGGGCACCAGTTGGAGAAAAGTTAGAAGACCGAAAAGAAAAGATATTTAAAGGGGAACTTTCTCCTGTTAATGAATTGAAAGAGAAAGATGCTTTAATAAGCAAAATTTCAGATTCAATAACTCCACTTCCTGTAGGAATAAATGTTAAAATGCTGGAAAAAGAAAATTTTTATGTTTATGTCTTTGAAGTTCAAAAAAGTGAATATAAACCACATCAATTTAGAAATACATATTACGCAAGACTTGATGGACAAACAAAACCCGCACCACATTATTTAATTGAATCATTATTTAAGCAAATAAAATATCCAAATATTGAAGGTTATATAAAGCCTAAAAAAATATCGCAGAATGGGACTAATTTGTACCTTGATATTGAAATATATCTCTTCAATTTCACCCAATTACAAAATGAAGAGAAAGCATTTTTTAGATTAATGTGTCCGCAAGGAATATTCACACGTTCTTTGAATGCAGGACAAGATGAAATGTTTGAATATAATGGACATCTTTTAATTTTTAAGAACTTCATTGATATTCTGCATTTTGGTGCACCAAACGTCCATTTAGAAAGGATTCAGTTCCATACTTGTACCAGAGAAATAGATTTGATATTAATGTTTGGCGGGAAAAATTCGCCATTAAAAACATCGAAATACAAATTAGATTTATCTCGAATAGATTTAAATAATCCTGACAACCCAAACTATCTATTTGCTGAGATTCTTGAAAATAAGACAAATGCTGATGGACAAGCTGAATTAGGAATTACAAAGGAAGAATCTTTAAAAAAAATACTCGGAAGATAATAACACCGTTAGTCGACTAAACTAGGGGAATTTCACCCCTAACTTGTCACAACTTGTCCTGCTTAGAGAGAGAACCGTATCCCGATTGTCACGACAAGCTGTGAACCTCTAGTTATGATATAAAATAAAAACCACACGATGCAATCGTGCGGGAGCAGAATTAGAAATGCCGGGTTTTTTAATTTCTAAATTATCTAAAAATAGTCTTTTCCCATTTTCAATTTTTTATCCGCCCAACTTACACTATTTTTACTGCCAGAATATAAAATATATATCAAATGTCAAAAATATTGGTAATCGACGACGAGAGAAGTATTAGAAATACGTTAAAAGATATTTTAGAATACGAAAAGTACGAAGTTGATTTGGCGGAAGATGGAAATAAGGGAATAGAAAAAGTACAAGGTGCAGAATACGATATTATTTTGTGTGATATTAAAATGCCGGGACTGGATGGAATTGAAGTATTGGAACGTTTAAATGTTATTGCTTCAGATACTCCTGTTGTAATGATTTCGGGGCATGGAAATATAGATACCGCAGTTGAATCGATTAAAAAAGGTGCGTTCGATTACATTGAAAAACCACTTGATTTAAACCGTCTTTTGATTACAATCCGTAATGCAATGGATAAATTGAGCCTGGTTACCGAAACAAAAATTCTTAAAAAGAAAGTCAATAAAAAGTTTCAAATTATTGGTGAATCAAATGCCATTAAAAGTATTATAGAAATGGCCGATCGGGTTGCACCCACCGATGCCCGAGTTTTAATTACAGGTGCTAACGGTTCGGGAAAAGAATTGGTCGCACGAAGGATTCACGAACAAAGTAATCGCTCATCCGGACCATTTATCGAAGTAAATTGTGCAGCCATTCCTTCAGAATTAATAGAAAGCGAATTGTTTGGTCACGAAAAAGGGGCATTTACTTCGGCAGTAAAACAACGGAAAGGAAAATTCGAACAGGCAAACGGTGGCACTTTATTTCTCGACGAAATTGGAGACATGAGTTTATCTGCTCAGGCAAAAGTTTTACGTGCCTTGCAAGAAAGTATCATCAGCAGAGTAGGGGGCGACAAACACATTAAAGTGGATGTTCGGGTGGTTGCTGCTACTAATAAAAATATATCAGAAGAGATTTCCGAAAATAATTTCCGTGAAGATTTGTACCACCGCTTGAGTGTAATTTTAATTCACGTGCCCGCTTTAAACGAGCGATTAGATGATATTCCCTTACTTGCCAATCATTTTATTAAACAAATATGTGAAGAATACGGAATGCCTGAAAAAATTATTAATGATGAAGCCATTTCTGAACTTCAGAAAATAAACTGGACGGGTAACATTCGCGAGTTTAGAAACGTAATTGAAAGACTGATTATTTTGTGCGATAAAAAAATTACAGATGCCGACGTTTTAAAATTTGCCGCGCCATTACAATAATTTCTGTCTCAGAATATAAGTATTTATTCTATTTTTAAATGTTGCATTTATACAAATGTTCCTGAATGAGAACATTTTTTGTTAATCAGTGTTTTAAAATAAGCCCCTGAAATTCGAAGAATACAAAATTTGTCATGGCGTATTGAAATTTTTCCCTTGGGAAAATTTTATCTTCAGTTTTTCAGGGGCTTTTTTATTGTTGAATTTTTTCCGGACAATTTTAAAATAAAAGTTTTGGAATCGGATTAATATTTCACTTTAAAAAGATAAAAAACTGTGTTTAGAACAATATAAGTGAAAATGGAAAGTGCTAAACCATAAATAGTAAAAAATGAAAGCAGGAATATTACTATCAGTAAAAAAACATAACGGTACCAATTCTCCTCAAATTTTAAAGATTTCACTTTTAATGAAAACATTGGCAGATTAATTACCATTAAGCCAGAAATAAAAATGGCGAGGATGAGCAGGTTTTTTGTGGAAAAGAGTATCCTGAACAATTCCTGATGTTGAGGAAATTCAAGCATTAATCCGAACGAAGCCCAAAGTAAACCATTGGCTGGAATTGGTAATCCCCGGAAGAAAGGTTCTTCGTTTTGAGAAGTATTAAATTTCGCTAATCTTATGGCTCCAAATACCGGAATTAGAAATGCCGAGAATAATATTAGCCACTCGTACCACTGCGCAGATATTTCGTAAATCGCCTGGTTTTTGTCGAACAACGAAAATTCTAACAAAGTAAAAAGAATCGCTCCGGGCGCAACACCAAAAGAAACAATGTCTGCCAGAGAATCTAACTGTTTACCAACTTCCGAATAGGCATTTAAAAGCCGTGCTGCAAATCCATCTAAAAAGTCGAGAAGAGATGCAACTACAATAAAAATTCCTGCCCAAATTAAATGTCCATCAATGGCAAAAAAAGTTGCCAGTGTTCCCATAACAATATTTAGGGAAGTAATAAAATTTGGAACTTGAGCTATAATCTTTTTCATTTATTATTTCGTAAACCACTTAGACACAGTAAGTCACATTAGTTCTTATCTCTATTGTGATCTATGTGCCTATTGTGTTATTCTTTTTCACCTGGTTGATTTTTTGTGGTATTTAAAAAGTTGCAATTATGGTTTTTCCACCTACAGGTTTCTCATCCAACTTAACAGCTACTTTTGCATTAAGAGGTAAAAACAGGTCAACTCGCGAACCAAAACGAATAAAACCATATTCATCGCCTTGTTCAATTAAATCGCCCGGGTTTTTGTAATTGCAAATACGTCTTGCAACAGTTCCGGCAATCTGCCTCGATAAAACTTCTGTTCCATTATTCAATTTAAAAACGGTTGAGCAGCGCTCGTTTAATTCAGATGATTTTTCAACGTAAGCCGGATAAAAAGCACCCGGAAAATGTTTTATGTATGAAATTTCTCCGCCAATTGGAGCACGGTTTTGATGCACATTTAAAGGCGACATAAAAATGGAAACCTGTATTCGTTCATCTTTAAAATATTCTTTTTCAAAAACTTTATTAATAACTACAACTTTTCCATCGGCAGGAGATAAAATATGGTTTTCATTTATATTTATTTCACGATTTGGAACCCTGAAAAAGTAAACCACCAGCCCAGCCAATACAAGTGATGCCGCCATTAAAAAATAGAAAATCAAAAACTGTTTTAATGAGATGTAAATAATTGCATCTAATAAAGCCAAAAAGAAAAATGCGATTGGGATTATTTTAAAACCTTCTTTGTGAATAGTCATTATTTTAAATATTTAACGATAAAATTAACCACACATAAATTACGGGAACAGCAAATAGAAAGCTGTCGAAACGGTCGAGAAAACCTCCATGCCCGGGTAAAATTTTGCCAGAGTCTTTAATCCCAAGATTGCGTTTCAATTTTGATTCGAACAAATCGCCGAAAGTGCCAAACAAAACTACAATAATGGCAATTACTACCCAACTTAACATACTTATTTCCTGAAAAAGCACAGCATTTAGGATTCCCATTATTATTGCAAAAATGGCTCCGCCAATTAATCCTTCCCACGATTTTTTTGGCGAAATATTTTTAGCCATTTTGTGCTTTCCAAACATTGAACCTGCTACGTAAGCCAGCGAATCGTATATCCAAATAATGAAAAATATACCTGCTAAAATCCAGGGATAAAACTCAGAGTTGCCTGAAAAACCAGGATAGACAATAAAATTTAGTAAACTAAAAGGAACCACAACATAAACAAACCCGGTAAGTGTGACGGCACTGTTTTTTATTGTTTCAGTATTTTTATTTATTACGTTGAAAAGAAGAATAAGTATTAGAAACGGAATAAAAAGCAGGCAAAAACGGATAGGTATAATTCCATAAACTGCACTAAAACATATTACAAAAAGTAGTAACCCTAATGATAAACCTACTTTTTTTTGTGGTGAATATCCAGCGACTTCAACCAATCTATAAAATTCGAGTAGGGTGAAAAACAATAATGAAGCAAAAATAATGGCGAATACAAAGGGGTGAATTAAAGTTCCCGACAGAATAACCGTTACGATTGCAACTCCGGAAAGTAACCTTTTTAATAAGTCTTTCAATTTTTTAATTCTTTTAAAAGTTCAATGGAACGTGTTTTGTTTTCTTGGGCAACATAAATAATAAATTCGCCAAATGTCTGATATGCTGAATCGTGTTGGTTTAAAACAACTACTTTTATTCCTTCATTTTCCAAAAGTTCCCTTGCAATTTCGGCTTTATATTCGTGTGAGGTCATAAATATTTCTATCCATCCTTTTTCCATCGCGTAAAGGTAAAAAATAAAGTCAAGGCAGAAATCAAATTTAAAAAGTGTTCAGGTTTTCACTTCAGAAATTGATTTGGAATTGGGTGAATTGACAGTTTTTTTTCTTTCAATCCTTCATTTCTGAATTGAAGGTTTAGAAATACACAATCGATAGTAATTTTTATCGACAATGATTGTTAAAGAATTTGCACAAAACCTAAACTAAAAATACGTGAAGTTCTTTTGGCCCGTGCGCCCCTAAAATCAAGGTTTTTTCAATGTCGGCAGTTCGGCTCGGGCCAGTAATTAGTGTTATTTGCGAAGGCAGGTTTTCTTTATATTTTTCCTGAATTCCACGGTAGGCACTTTCCAGAAAATCGGTTAATTGATTTTTATGGGCAATTACAACGTGAACTGGTGGATAAATAAACATTTGTCGTCCACCTTTTTGGGCTGAACTTACCATTACCGAACCGGTGTGTGCAATTAGAAATTCACAACTTGTAATTCCAATTTCAATATCTTTTGGTAATTCAGGGCAATTAGAAAAAGGGACTTGAAATTTTTGCAGTTGATTTTGAATTTCAATTTCGTTGCAGCAAATATTTTCTTTATTGTTTGAAGAAAGAAATTGACTAAGATTGTTAAAAAGGTCTTTTTCTGATTTAAATAAATGAACACTCCCGTTTACAATTTCCAGATTTTTTTTAAAAGCTAGTTCAAGTGGCCCTTCAATTGGATGGTAAACGGGAGCATCGAAATCGGGCATTTCCGGCACAGATGTAACTGCATTTTTTAATTTATCCAGTATTTCCTGCCTCGCCGATTTCATTTTAAGCTGATTTTATTTCATTCTCAGAATCTTTCTTTTCCATTTTTTCTGAGGAATTAACAACTTCTGGTTTTACTTCATCTTTTTTTTCTTCAGTGTCATTGTTCCCATTGTCGGGTATTTCATGTTTTTTGTCCCAGGGGCGTTTCCCGAAAATTTCTTCTAAATCTTCGCTAAAAATCACTTCTCTTTCTAAAAGCATGTTTGCCAGTTTACCGTGATCTTTCGCTTTTTCTGATAAAATTTGAATAGCACGTTCATATTGTTCGTCGATAATAATTTTAACCTCTTCGTCGATCAGTTCAGCAGTTTTTTCGCTGTAAGGTTTGGTAAACGAATAATCGGATTGCCCCGATGAATCGTAGTAACTTACATTTCCTACCTTTTCGCTCATTCCAAAAATGCTGACCATTGCATACGCTTGCTTGGTAATTTTTTCTAAATCGTTTTGCGCACCCGATGATATTTTTTTGAAAATTAGTTGCTCAGCAGCTCTTCCGCCCAGGGCAGAACACATTTCATCAAGCAACTGTTCTTTTGTAGTAATCGAACGTTCTTCGGGTAAATACCAGGCTGCACCCAGCGCTTTTCCGCGAGGAACAATTGTAACTTTTACCAGCGGGTGAGCGTGTTCAAGAAGCCAGCTAATCGTTGCATGTCCGGCTTCGTGGAAAGCTATTGTTTTCTTTTCTTCGAGTGAGATTATTTTATTTTTCTTTTCCAATCCTCCGACAATCCGGTCAACTGCATCAAGGAAATCTTGTTTTCCAACTGCTTCTCTGTTTTTACGAGCTGCAATTAAAGCTGCTTCGTTACAAACATTGGCAATGTCGGCACCCGAAAAACCAGGAGTTTGCCTGGCGAGGAATTCTACTTTTAATTTTTCGTCTAATTTTAATGGTCTCAAATGAACATTGAAGATTTCGCCGCGTTCATTCAGGTCGGGTAATTCAACATGAATTTGCCTGTCGAAACGACCGGCTCGCATTAATGCACGGTCAAGGATATCTGCCCGGTTGGTAGCTGCCAAAATAATTACCCCGGTGTTTGTATCAAAACCATCCATTTCGGTAAGTAGTTGGTTCAATGTATTTTCCCGTTCATCGTTTGAGCCCATATTAGGATTTTTTCCCCTTGCTCTTCCAATTGCATCAATCTCGTCGATGAAAACAATACAGGGAGCTTTTTCTTTTGCTTGTTTAAAAAGGTCGCGTACTCTGGATGCACCAACACCTACAAACATTTCAACAAAATCGGATCCCGACATGGAAAAAAACGGAACATTCGCTTCGCCGGCAACAGCTTTTGCCAACAAAGTTTTTCCTGTTCCGGGAGGTCCAACAAGCAGTGCACCTTTTGGAATTTTACCTCCAAGTTTTGTATATTTCCCCGGGCTTCTTAGAAATTCAACAATTTCCTCTACTTCCTGTTTTGCTTCGGCCAGACCGGCGACATCTTTAAAATTGGTTGATACTTTCTGGTCTTTATCAAAGATTTTAGCTTGCGATTTCCCAACATTAAAAATTCCACCGGCGCCTCCACCGGCACCACCTTTACTCATCCTCCTGAATATCCACCACCAAAGCAAAATAATCAATGCAAATGGTCCAATTGTCCACAAAATTTCCCCTGCCCAGTTTCGCTCTTCTTTATATTCTGGAAGAACTTCTTCTAAAACACCTTGTTGGGCTTCGTGTAAATTACGTTCAAATGTTTCAACCGATCCAATATTAAACGTAAAATGTGGCCCCACATCTGATGGTTTTGAGAAATTCCCGCTAAATTCCTGTTCGTATTTATTTAGCCTGTCTTTTTTAATATAAATGTGGGCATGTTTCTCGTTAACAACAACAATCTTTTCGATGTCCTGACTTACCAACATTGTCGATTTTACATTGCTCCAGTTCGTTTCTACTGGTCCGCGGCTGTTGCTAAAATAAAATTGTACAACTATAAAAATTACCGCAACAATACCATAAATCCAGTAGGCATTAAATTTCGGGTTTTTACCATCCCCTTTTTTATTGTTGTTAAAAAATTCGAAAGGGTTGTTCTGTTTGTTTTGGTTATTTTTGTTATCTTTTTCTGTCATGGTTTCGTTCTAATTTTCTGCTTCAATTTTTGTTATTTTAGCATCAGCCCAAAGGCCTTCCAGATTGTAAAAATTTCTGCCTTCTTCCTGAAAAACATGGACCATTATGTCGCCGTAATCTAATAAAATCCAGATAGCATTTTTATATCCGTCCCGATGCCAGGGAGTTTCGTTTGTAAATTCCTTAACCGTTTCTTCAACCGAATGAGCAATTGCATTTACTTGAGTATTAGAATTTGCATGGCAAATAACAAAATATCCACATTCGGTGTGATGTACTGTATTTAAGTCGATTAGTGTAATGTCTTTCCCCTTAATCCTCTTAATCCCTTCGAGAATTGCTTCTATCGTTTTTTCTGATAATTCTTCCTTACTTGTCATATATTTTTGTTAACCCTGCAAAGATAAGCTTTTTGACTTATTTACATTTTTTGTACTTTTCGTTTTCTTAGTTTTTCTGTCTAAAATTGTTTTGGTGAACCGCTTGTGTTTATAAAACCAACTTTCAGTAAAATAGTTTAACTATGCTCAATTGTTTTTATGATGAAAAAATTTGCCAAAGATAGTATTGTTTTGAACGAGGTGGAATCTACCAACAACTATGCCAACCACCTAATTCTGTCTAAAGCGGCAGAAGAGGGTACTGTCGTTTTGGCACGGTATCAGAAACAGGGTAGGGGACAACAAAATAATCAATGGGAAAGCGAGCCTGGAAAAAACCTTTTAGCAAGTATTGTTTTATTTCCCAGGTTTCTACAGGCAGGAAAACAGTTTCTGATTTCGAAAGTAATAAGTCTGGCTTTAGTCGATTTTTTGAAAAATGAGCTTGAAGGTGTATCCATTAAATGGCCAAACGATTTATATGTTTATGATAAAAAAGTAGCGGGTATTTTAATCGAGAATTCGGTAAAAGGCGATTTTTTATATTCAGTCATTGTTGGGATTGGGTTAAACCTGAATCAGTTGAAATTTAATTCCGATGCCCCTAATCCGGTTTCATTAAAATATTATACTGGCAAAGATTACTCAGATGAACAAGTTGCTACTGTTTTAACCGAAAATATTTTCAAATGGTACGAGAAATTAGAACTCGGTAAATTTGATGAAATTGACAATCGTTATTTTTCGAATTTGTTTCGAAGAAATAAATGGACCTGGTTTAAAAAAGACGATCAAAAATTTGAAGCCCGGATTTCCGGTATTGGAGAATTTGGCCAGCTTTTGTTGGAAGATCGGATAGGCAATATTAACAGTTACCTTTTTAAAGAAGTAGAATTTGTGATTTAAAAAAGCTACGAGCTATAAGTTTCAAGCCTCAAACTCACTTTTTTGATAGTTGAAAACTGTTTGCTTTTTTCTGGTTACTGAATACTGATCACTGATCACTCTTAATTATTGGTATGGAAGTTTAGAAAGTGTATCGGCAAGTTTATTAATCCCTTCTTCCAGTTTGTTGCCGGCCATCATTTTAATCATCATGCTCATTTCGGCATGTAATGTTAAACGCATTTTGGTTTTAAAATTATCAACCGGAATAAGCTGGATCCAAAATGTAAAACTCAGTGGCAGCCCACCGGAGCTTTCAATTTTGATTGTTTTAAAAGGATCACGTTTTACAATTTTGAGTTCTGCCAATCCCAGACTTGTAATGTTAAATTTGCAAGAGTCGCGATCGGATTCAAAATTGGTAATTTTTATATTTGGAACCTGTTTTGTAATTTTTTCGATTAACCCGGAGTTTAAATATGTTGCCAGGTTTTCAAAATTTGAAAGATAGTTAAAAACAACTTGCTCGTTTTGCTCGATATATTTTACTTCGCTGGTGTATTTGTTTAAACTCATGTTTTAAATTATATTGAAAAAAATCCCGCTAAACGCGGGAGATATTTTGTCATTCGAATTTTACAAATTATTTTCCCCAATTGGCAGGGTCTTCTCTCCACTTCATCAACGAATTTACCTGGTCTTTAGTGATTTCGTTCATTTCAAGTGCTGTGTCGATTAAAACCTGGTAACGGCTGAGTGTTGATAATTCAACATTTGCTTTTTGAAAATTTTCTTTGGCAAGGGGAAAATTATAAGTAAAAATGGCAACCATTCCTGAAACTTGACCGCCGAAATTACTGATCGCTTCTGCTGCATTTAAACTGCTGACACCGGTTGAAATCAAATCTTCAATTACCACTACTTTTTGCCCTGGTTTCAGGTCGCCCTCAATCAGGTTTTCCAGCCCGTGCCCTTTTGGTTTCGAACGCACATAAATGAATGGCAGTCCCAGTTTTTCAGCAACCAAAACACCGTGTGCAATTGCGCCGGTTGCAACCCCGGCAATTACTTCAGCATCGGGGTATTTTTCTTTTATTACTTCAACAAATTTGTTGCAGATAAACGCCCGTGTTTTTGGATACGATAAAATTTTTCGGTTATCGCAATAAATTGGCGATTTCCAGCCAGAAGCCCAGGTAAAGGGATTTGACGGTTGGATTTTTAATGTGTTTATTTGTAATAATTGTTTGATTACTTCTATTTGAGTTGATTCCATAATTCGATTGTGTTGATTAAAATTCGAAGCAAATGTATAAAGTTTTTTTGAATGAAAGGGCGATAATTATTACCGATCCTGCGAATATAACATTAAATAAAAAAAGCTATTTCTTTAACGATTTGTGTTTAGATGAGCTTAAAAATTGGTTCGTTTCGTTTGTTGAAAGCGACGAAAGTGAAGTGTTTTTAGTTCATTCAAGCCCGGATATTTTTTTTGATTTGTTTCGTTCAATCTTTATTTCTGTTAGGGCTGCTGGTGGGGTTGTAATTAGAATAAATCGATTATTATTTATTTTCAGGAATGGAAAATGGGATTTACCAAAAGGAAAAATAGAAAAGGGAGAAACGGCAAAAGAAGCTGCAATCCGTGAAGTTGAAGAGGAATGTGGGATTTTGGGACACAATATTGTAAAACAATTATCAGCCACTTTTCATATTTACAGATCGCCTTACAATGAATCAAATGGAAAATGGATATTCAAAGAAACTTTTTGGTTTGAAATGGATTATCGGGGAGCGGAAAATGGGAATCCACAATTAGATGAAGGAATTACAAAAGTGAAATGGTTTGCCCGAAATGAATTGGCTACAGTTTGCGAAAATACATACGAAAACCTAAAACAGATTATCTTGCCCTATCGCGATTGATTTCTTTGCCGCTCAAAAAGTTTTTGTTGAAGAAATGCCCCAAATTGTTGTTCAAACCCATCTAAAGGTGCTTTGGTTCCTGAAAAAATAATTTTATGGTTTTGGTCGAGAAGAAAACAAGACGGGAATGATTTTATTTTATATTTACTAATAAACTCACCATTTTCGTCAACCAGTTTTACTCCCGGAATTTTATTTTCAACCAGGAATAATTTCATCTCGATTAAATCGGTTTTACGCAAAATCAAAATTATTTCAAGGTGTTTCTGAAATTGCTGTTCAATTTTGGTTAGGTATTTTAAATGCTCGCGGCATACTATCATTTCAACATCGGCAAAAATGATGTACTTAAATTTATCACCCGTTTCATCGGTGCATTTTTTATGCCCGTCGGTATTTTTTAAACAAATTACGGGGGCGGTAGATCCGGGCAACAAATGTTTTAATTTGTTGGAAATATTGCGCGCAAATTCTCTGATTTTTAGGTTTGAATGGTTTGAAAGATTTTTCTGGCCGAGTAAATTTAAAATTGAATTTTTGGGGAATTCGCCTGAATAAAAACCGTCGTGTAACATTTTTAATAAAACGAGTTCCGTGCTTACGCCCGTTAGTTTGTATTTATTTTTAACGTGCATAAATAAAAAACTATAATTGGCTTCGGCCACTGCTTTTCTAAGTTCCGTCCCTTTTATTTCTTTGGCATCGAAACTCAGTTTTTCAGTAAAGATTTTCTCAAATAATTCGACAAAAGCAGGATGCTTCCAGAAGTCAGGATTTATCGAAGAAAACATTTCTGAGACATCTTCGCTTTTTAATCTGAAAACCTCAGTTTCCAGTAATTTTAGTTTTAGGTTTTTATGATTTGCAAAAATTTTTGATGAAATATTCGGAAAGGAATTGTTTAGGATTGTAACAACCGAATCGTAAATTTCTTTCGATTGCCTGAAATACAGTTGGTTAAAATATTGATCGGAAAGTTGGTTGAATTTTGAATCGAAATCTGCTATTCTATTATTTATACCGTTTTCATCTCCGGTATTAAACCAAAATGAAACAGGTTGAAAAAACGGATTTTTTTGATCAGCAAATGATTTTTCGCGAAAGGGTGGCAGTAATAACTTAATTGTTTTATCCGGTTCAAGGAAAAGCATTCCACGATATATTCCAAAGTCACAAAAAACGTAAGTGGTTTTAATAATAGGAAATGTGGATTTAAAATTTCCTTGGCTATCAAATTCAAGCGAAAAGACAAATTCTTTTTGTTTAGTAACGGGATCTGTTAATTGATAAAAATCTAACTCTTTTCCTGCGTATCCTGAATTTTGACCTTCAATAATTGTGGCAAAAACCGAAACATAAAATAATGAAAACAGAAGAAAAAGTGCAAGCAATTTATTCATTCAAAAGAATTTATTTGTCCTCTTAAAGGTGGAATTCATCTCGGTTTAATCCGGCTGGCAGAAACATACTTGCATCGCCGCCATGGAGTATAATATCGCGCACAATAGTTGCCATAACCGGAGTGTGTTCGGGCAAAGTTAAAAGGAAAATTGATTCGATTTCGGGATGCATTTTTTTGTTTACCTGTGCAATGGCACGTTCGTATTCAAAATCGGACGAAGTTCTGATACCTCGTAAAATATATTTTGCATTTACTTCTTTACAAAAATCAACGGTTAAACCTTCATAAGTTTGAACATCAATTTTATCAATACCCTGAAAAACCTGTTTGATCCATTTTAATCGTTTCGCGATGGAGAAAAATGATTTTTTGTTGGCGTTGTAACCAATCATTATTACAATTTTATCGAACATTGGAATGGCCCGTCTCACAATTGATTCGTGCCCAATTGTAAACGGATCGAAGGATCCGGGAAATATGGCAATTTTATCCATTAAGTGTTTTTTTCTACAAAGATAAACGAAAAGCAATTTCAAAAACGATAATTATTTTTAATTTATTGTCTTTGCCTACATAGTATTTACAAACTGGAGTTGCCCGAATCGTGATTATCATCCTGGTTTTCCTAAAAATTCCAGGTTATTAAAATAGCGTAAAATAACTGTTTTGTTGGATAAAATAATTATGTGATATTTTTTACTTCACTTGAGATACTAAAATTTAAGGTAAATAGTTTAATTTGTTACTTTATAAAATTTTAACTGACAAAAATTGAAAATTCAGATAAAAGATATTTTGTGGGCTTACGCTTTCCTGTTGGTTGGTTTGGCTTATTTTTTTGGTTTGTTTGTTGATTTAACGGGCGACTCGGGATTATATGCTGCAATTTCAAGGCAGATGGTTGAATCGGGAGATTGGTTTAACCTGAAAATACATGGTAAACCTTACGACCAGAAGCCACATTTGTTTTTTTGGTTGGCCGGAATTGGGATTCAGCTTTTTGGAAACACAAATTTTGCTTTTAAGTTGTTTCCTGCTTTGTATGGCTGGCTTGGATTTTATTTTACCTTCAAATTAGGTGAAGCTTTGTTTACAAAGAAAACAGGAATGTTGGCTGCGTTAATTGTGGGTACTTCACAAATATTTTTCCTTTATTTTTTCGATTTCCATACCGATACTATTTTGCAAACTGGAACCGTACTCGCATTATGGCAATTGGCAAAATATTTAAAAAATAGAAAGACCATAAATTTTATTTTAGGTTTTTTCGGTATTGGTTTGGCTATGATTTCAAAGGGACCAATTGGTGCGGTACTTCCTTTTTTTGCTGTTTTGTTGTATTTGATTGCGAAGAAAGATTTCAGGCAGTTATTTAACCCAAAATGGATTCTTGGGATTTTAATTGTGTTGGTTGTAATTTTACCTGAACTTTTTTATTTATATAAAAATTTTGGTTGGGAAGGAATTAAGTTTTTTTTCATAACAAATAATTTGGGGCGGATTACGGGTGAGTTTGCAGGTTCCAGTTCAAACCCATTCTTTTATATTGAAACTATTTTGTGGGCTTTTCTACCCTGGACTATTTTAGCACTTATATCGTTTTTTAAAGAAATAAAAAGTTGGTTTGTTTCGAGCAATAAAAATCTTGGGGGAATTTATTTATTGGGAAGTGTTCTTGTTTTATTTTTAATATTGAGCGTAGCCAAAGGAAAAGCCCCTAATTATTTTCTAATTGCTATTCCTGTGGTTTCTGTGGTAGTGGCAAATTGGCTTGCTGGTATTCCTCAAATGTCGATTAAAACCCAAAGGAAAGTTTATATTTCGCAAAACATTTATGTTGCATTGTCAGGCGTTTTTACCTTAGTTATTTTTATCGTTTATCCTGAAAATAAACTATTCTTAATAGTGTTTTTGATTTCGTTATTAAGTGTCTTTTTGTTTTTTAAATATCAAAAAGAGTTGTTAATGCGGATGTTATTTACGGCTGTTTTGGTTTCGGGAACTTTGAATTTATTTTTAAATATTGCAGTTATCCCAAAATTATTTGCTTTTCAGGGGGCCAGGCAAGCCCTGGAGATTTATGAATTGCAAAGAAAAGAAAACGATGTGCTTCTTAATTTGCAATTAGTTGAATACGAACTTTTTTACTATGCAAATTCTAATGTTCAGGAATTTACAAACTGGGAAGATTTTTATGATTTGTTCGAAAAAGCGGGAACCTGGGTTTATACAGACAAAATTGGGTACGAAGGAATATTAAAATTAAACCATCCTTTAGCTTCGGTTTATAAAATTCGCCAACAGGGAATGAACGAACTGACGATTAAATTTTTAAATCCAGGGACCAGGCAAGATAACTTAAAAGAAAACTATCTGATAAAAGTTCATTCAGATAATTTCTAATTCTCTTTTATTTAACCTGAATTATTCATGAGTTTTTCGTTATGAGAATTCAAAATGCACAGAATAAAGGGAAGCGCAGAGTTGAGCCTCGCAGAAATAGCCTTAGCTATTTTGAGAAGCGAGAATCGAGCATTCTCTTTATTCAAAGCAGTTTGATTTAGGAATAGATAAATTTGTGAATAGTTCAGGTTAATTCAACTATATTTGAACACTTGAACTAACATGTAGAAAATGCACAGAAATTTGCTTTTGTCGGTAATTATTCCGGTTTACAACGAGGAACGGACCATCTCAACAATTCTCGATCGGGTTATTAATGTATCGCTTGATTTTGGTTTTCAAAAAGAAATAATATTGGTAAACGATTGTTCTACCGACAAATCGGTGGAAGTAATTGAGGCTTATATTAAGGAACATCCGACGGTTGAGATGAAATTTTTTCATCAGGTAAAAAATATGGGAAAAGGGGCGGCACTTCATCGTGGGATTGATGAGGCAACCGGCGAATGCATAATTGTTCAGGATGCTGATTTAGAATACGATCCGCGCGAATACAACGATCTGTTAAAACCAATTGCGGAGGGGAACGCTGATGTGGTTTATGGTTCACGATTTATGGGCGGGAACCCTCATCGGATTTTGTTTTTTTGGCATTCGATTGGGAATAAATTCCTGACATCGGTTTCAAACATGTTTACCAATTTAAATCTCACCGACATGGAAACATGTTATAAACTGTTTAAATCGGATATTATAAAAAACTTGGATTTGAAGGAAAAAAGGTTTGGGTTTGAACCCGAGGTAACTGCAAAAATTTCGAGGGTTCCGAACATCCGAATTTATGAAATTGGAATTTCGTATTATGGCCGTACCTACGAAGAGGGTAAAAAAATAAGGGCAAAAGATGGATTTCGTGCTTTATGGTGTATTTTGAAATACAATATTTTTACGAAAAAATAATTATTTCTTCTCCTGACTTTTTTTGTATTCAATCATCCAGGTTGCATCAATTATCAACATCGAATCAACCGAAATATTCATTAATTTGGATTTTCGTTTAATCTCTTTCATCCAGTTTTCGTTAGCTTTTATATTGGTAATGTTTTTTTGCAATTCTTCCTCGAAACTTAAAACTTTAATTCTTTTTGCCGGAGCCGATCTGTCGTAATCCGGAGAGAATGCTTCCAATGCATTTTCAACAAACCCCCACGAAAATTTAGGTAAGTTAGCTTCTGTTACCAGCACAATAAAAACATCGGTATTTTCAATTGCCTTCCAATAATTTACATCTTTAACATTTAATGTTTCCTCAAAACTATCGGGATAAACTAATCGATTATAATACCAAAAACCTCCCGGGCTAAAACTATTATTCCATAAACCAGTGCCGTACATACTCCAATAAAAACTGTCGGCAATTACAACAACTTTAGGTTTTTTCCTTGCGGAATCGTTTTCCCAGACAAAATCGGGGTAACACATTGTTTCAACCGGGAGTTTAAAAATCAGGTTTAAGCCATCAGCAATATCATAATCAGAGTTATTTAAATCTTTCGATAATTTATAGTTTGAAAGTAAAAGATTTGGCATGTTAACCTTTCTCTTTTTTTCAACGTACGAAACCAAACTATCAACCGAAAGTAACATTCCGTATTCGCTCCAGTGAATTCCATATTTTGGATACAAAATATAACGCGACGTGTCTTTCATTTCTAAAAACCACTTGTTAAAATCGATGTGGTTTACACCCAATTCTTTAAATGCTTTGACGTAAAATTTTTGATTTGTTGAATCGCTTGGTGGCAATTTGTATTTTTCAGGGAAATACTGAGGATAAAACGATCCTTTTCCGGCAGCCAAACAAACAATCAAAGTTTTATCCATTTTCTGTAATGAATCTTGTAAAAGTTTAATTCGCCTGGTTTTGTAATAAATAGAATCGGCACCGATAAAATCGGTCCCATTAAATGCTTTTATATAATTTCGTTCGTATAAATAATTTTCCTTTCCGCGAATTACCGATGCTGCATTTATTTCATCGAAAAAACTATAAGCAACCTGGTTTCTTATTCTTACAAAAATGGGCCTGAAACCAATGTTGTCGTTTATATATTTTTCGTAATTCGATTGAAACTCGCCATCAAACCAATTGCCATATTTCAAAGTTGGTTTTTCCGCCAAATCAACAGCTCCTTTTAAAGTAATCCGATTATTTAGTTCAGTAAAACTGTAAACAAAAGGAAGTATCAGTACTAAACTGAAAATCAGAAAAAATAATATTTTAAATCCTTTTTTTATCATCGTTTAAAACCTGAAATATATAAACGGATTAAATCCTGTGGCAGTAATATACCCCGAACAAATCAGTAAAAACAGTATTGAAAGTAAAATATAAAGTAAATGTCCCTTCAATTTTAATTCTGAATAAAAGGTCCTTTTTTCAAACCATCTGCCAAATTTTAAAAGGGTAATAAAAGAAAAAATAAATCCAATTATTAGCATGAACAGGAATTCAGTATCGAAAATGTGTGTTGTTTTTTCAAATTGAAAACTGAACATTTTTTTAATGTAAAAAATAGCCTGATTAAAATTTTCAATCCGAAAAAACACCCAACCAACTAAAACAATAATGTATGTAATAAATACACGGGGAATTTTCCCAATTCGTGCAAAAAGCTTTACCAAAAAAACCCGGTCCAGAATAAGAAATAATCCGTGCCAGGCACCCCAAATTACAAAATTCCATGAGGCACCGTGCCACAAACCGGAAAGTAAAAAAACCAATCCGAGATTAAAATACAACCTTTGTCGGGTTGATACCCGGTTCCCACCAAGTGGAATGTACAAGTAGTATTTCATAAACTGGCCCAAAGTAATGTGCCATCGTCGCCAAAATTCGGTAATATTTTGAGATGTGTAAGGATTGTCGAAGTTCTCGGGGAATTTGAAACCAACTATTTTCCCTAATCCGATTGCCATGTCGGAGTAGCCACTAAAATCGAAATATATTTGGAATGAATAAGCTACAATTGCAATCCATGCAATCCCTGAATCAACGTGATTTAATGGCATTGAATAAATGGCGTCCACCTGTTCACCTAAAACATTTGCAATCAATATTTTTTTCGATAACCCTATTACAAAGCGATAAACACCCAGCAATTTGTTGTCGATGGTTTCATTGGCTTTTCGATCGGTAATATCGTCGGCAACTGTATTAAAACGTACAATCGGGCCGGCAATTAACTGCGGGAACATTAAAATATAAAGCAGGTAATCAGTTAGTTTATCAAGTGGTTTGTGTACATTCCGATAAACGTCGATGGTATATGTTAACGACTGAAAGGTAAAAAAAGAAATTCCGATGGGAAGTGCAACTTTTGTCCAGTTTGCAGCTTGCATTCCTAAAGTTTCAAGAATAAAATTAACGTTATCGACAAAAAAGTTGGCGTATTTAAAATATACGAGCAACCCCAGATTTATTATTACAGACAGTATTAAAAAGAGTTTCCGGTTATTTTGCAGATACAGTTGCCTGACCACATAAAAATTAGCGACCAACGAACCCACCACAAAAAATATAAATTTAGGTGCACCCCATGCGTAAAAAATTAAACTGGCAGCAAGTAGAATATAGTTTTTCAGTTTCGTACCCACAATGTGGTACAAAAGCAGAAATACAGGTAAAAAAACATATAAAAAAAGGATGCTACTAAAAACCATAAATTGGTGTTTCACGCAAAGAAACAAAATTTTCAAATTACTACAATCTCACTTTGCAATTGAATTAAGCAAAAGATTTCACTATAGGAATTGCCAGGTGATTAGTCAGCTTTATATTTTTCTTTATTTAAGGGCATCTCTAAAAATTTTGAAAACCCTACGGTAATGAAGATAATAAACAATCTGACTGCGTTATAATTTTTTGAAATAGCTAAGGCTATTCTAAAAAATTATTCCTTGCATAATATTCATTATCTTCATTTTTTGAAAGAAATGAGTTTTTAGAGATGCCCTTAAGTTGTGGCATAAAAATTTGAGAACTATAATTTAACTTCTATTTTTGTTAAAAATGAGATTAATGAAAAGACAAATATTTTTCATCATGTTTTTCATGGCATCCGTTTGCAACACAAAAGCGCAATCTGATACTACTAAATATTTGTTTATGGGTCATATTTATTACTATTTTGTTAGTCATGCGAGGGTTGATGAAAGGGTTGAAAAGTTGGATCTCAAACCTTATGATGGTATTTGGTTAGGTGGTGATGTTTGTTCTGAAGCTTTATTGGATTATTCAACATTGGAATATATTGATGGATTGTTCAACCTAAAACATCCCAACACGCACTGGGCTTTGGGAAATCATGATGCACGAAATGGAAATTGGAAATGGTTGGAAGAGTTGACAGAAAAGAAAACATATTATACCAGCAATTACAAAGGTATTTCGTATATGGTACTAAATCCCAATATCACGCCATATGATTGCGAGTCTTTGAACGATCAATACAGAATTTTAGTAGATTTATGCGACACCATACAAAACTCATCCCACCTGATTCTATTAATGCATCATGGCTTGTGGAAAGATGTACCTGGTTTGCCTTCGCCAGTTACTTATGCCCAGAGTAATTTAGCATATTACAGTTTTACTTGTGATAATTCGGATGCTACTTTTGCAAAAGATATTTATCCACGTTTGGTTGAGGTACATAAGAGAGGAATAGAAGTAATATGTATCTTGGGTGATATGGGGGGCGTTAAAATTGATTTTTTAACAGAAGATCAAATTCATTTTTTAGGTTGCGGTATTACAAGAAGCAAATACAAAGATCCTGACGAGAGGGCAAATGCACCTAAGGACTGGATTTTAGAATTTAAACATGTTCCTGAAAGTGGATGGCTTGATTGGCAATTTCTCGATATCGATTCTGTGCTGGCCAATTAATAAATGTTAGATAAAATAATAGAGTAAAGTTTAAAACCTCTAATATTAATTAATTTGGGATATCGTTGCAATTCAAACCTAAATATCATATTTCATTATTTTTTTCAAAGAGATTGTTGAATAAAAGATAGTATTGCATTTCTTCTCTTTATCAAAGAGTTGAAATATAAGAATCGGTCAACAATTATTTTTCGCGTAGTTATAAGTTGCATTTAAATAGGACACAATTCCTTTTTGTTGCTGATATATTAATTGGTATTATACCAATTGTACTTTGAAATGCCGCATGGCAATTTCAAAGTTTATAATGGTTAATGCCGATACTACAACAAAGGAGTATGCTGAGTAAAACGAAAGTATGCGACATTTGGTTGTTAAATCGGTATTACTGGTTCACAATCCCAGAAATTGCAGAAATAATAAGATTCTATTTATTCAAGAGAATGTAACTTGAGAAACTGACATTGTACAAACTCGGCATTGATGTTTACCATAATTAATTATTTTGAATTTTTTTACCTAAAACTCTGGTTAAGCAAAATATATTTATAAAAAATTATGTTGTATAGAAAATCTTACTGATAATATATTTGTGTAGATTTGAAAAATATTTTTATTAATACGAACCTTTAAAATTCTGTATTGAAATTATAAACCAATGATTTTTAGTACCCCTGTATTTATATTTCTTTTTCTACCAATAACCCTGTTACTTGTTTGGGGGATTAATAAGAAATTTCATAATCTGATTTTATTAATCGCTAGTATTTTTTTCTACTCATGGGGGAGTATTCCTCATGCATTTATTCTTATTCTGTCAATATTGGGCAACTATTTATTCGGTCTTTTTATTAGCAATTCAAGACTAAGATTTATAAATATTAGATTGGGTCTGGGTATAATATTTAATCTGATAGTATTAGGTTTCTTTAAGTACTTTAATTTTTTTATTGAAAATTTAAATTGGGTATTATTGAGTTTTAACCAAAATGAAATTGGTTTTGAAAAGATTGCACTTCCTATAGGTATTTCTTTTTTTACTTTTCAAGCGATTTCGTATTTAATTGATATATCGCGAAAAACAGCACCTGTACAAAAAAACATTATAAATCTTGCACTTTATATTTCGCTTTTCCCACAGTTAATTGCTGGTCCAATTGTAAGGTACAAACAAATATCGAAGCAACTTGAAAACAGAAATTTATCGATAAAAGGTACTGTATCAGGAATTCAACGATTTATATTTGGTTTAGCCAAAAAACTTATTGTTGCAAATTCAATGGCCGTGGTTGCCGACCAGATTTTTTCGAGTCCCATAGCAGATATTTCTCCAGGAGTTGCCTGGCTCGGAATACTGGCATATACTATTCAAATTTATTTTGATTTTTCTGGTTACAGCGACATGGCCATTGGCTTAGGAAAAATATTTGGATTCAATATCCCGGAGAATTTTAATTTTCCATATATATCAAAATCAATAAAAGAATTTTGGAGAAGATGGCACATTTCGCTTTCAATGTGGTTTAAAGATTACCTATATATTCCTTTGGGAGGTAACAGAGGAACAACATTGAGAACAATTGTAAACCTTTTAATAGTTTTCTTTTTCACAGGGTTTTGGCATGGTGCAAATTGGAATTTTATTATTTGGGGAATGTTTCATGGTGTCTTTTTATTATTAGAGCGGATTGGACTTGGTAATTTGCTTGAAAAAATATGGAGACCAATTAGAATTTTATATACACTTCTTGTTGTAATTATTGCCTGGGTCTTTTTTCGTATAGAATCAATTAACGAAGCATTTCAATACCTGTCAAGAATGTTTTTAATAGATAATAATTTATCTTCCAAAATTTTTGTAATCGAATTTATCGATAAAAAAAATGTGATATTATGGATATTTGCTATATTTTATTCACTTCGTTTTTTCAGGGGTATTAAAGAGTTTCTAGAACAGCATATTGTTTTTAGTAAAAAAAATAATGCAGTAAAGTATATTCTCATAACAACAAAATATGTGTTTACTGCTGGGTTATTTTTCTTAACAGTTTTATACCTTTCGGGAGCCACATATAATCCATTTATATATTTCAGATTTTAATGAAATCGTACATAAAAATATTGAGGATAATTATTACTGTATTTTTTATAGGTTTTATTCTTTTGCCTTTACTAAACGGCTTTTTTAAAGTTATTCCGGAATTTGAAGATAATGAAAACCGTGCAAAACAAAAGTCACCAAAATTCTCACTTTCCACAATCGACAGGTATTCACATCAATTTGAAGATTACTTTACTAATAATTTCAGTTTAAGAAATAATTTTATTCATATCCTTCATCGTTTTGAATACCATTTTTTCAGGGTTTCTCCGGCGCCCGAAAAGGTAATTGTAGGGAAAGACGGATGGTTTTATGCAAAAAAATCAGTTTCTGCTTATAAAGGCGACAACCTTTTTTCAGAGTATGAATTACATATTTTAATTGATGAATTAAAGGCAAGAATTAATTGGGCCGACGAACACGGAATTAAGTATTACATAGCAATTGTTCCTAATAAAATGAATGTGTATCCTGAGTATTTGCCAAATAACATTATAAATATTTCAAAGTTTAAAATGTATGATCAATTAATAGAATTAAATGAACAATACAATTTAAATATTATTGACATTCGAAAAAATATTTTGTCTCACAAAAACGACCAACACATACTGTATCAAAAAACTGACGATCACTGGAACAGTCTGGGGGCTTTTTGGGGATACGATCAAATTATGAGTTGTATTTCGGAAGACTTTATTGAATTGAATGCGAACCCAATTGATAGTTTTAATATTAATTTAGAAATTCGTAAAGGCAACATTGCCAATCTTATTTACGCAACTGAAAAAAATCCAGAGCATTTTATAGCTCTTAATAAAAAATCAAAATCAGTTGCAAGAGATGGAAATAAAAAAGGGTATTCCGTTCCTACCGGAATTAGCGAGTGGGAATATGAGTTAGTAAAAGTTAACAGTAATGCACCAAATTTAAAGTGCTTAATAATAAGAGATTCCTTTGCTTTGCAATTGATTAAGTTTTTTCAGGAACATTTCAAAAAACTGGTTCTTATACACGGAGAGTGGGAGTATAAATTAGACAAGGATTTGATTATTTCTGAAAATCCTGATCTAGTTATTAATATCATACTGGAAAGTGAGCTAAAAAAGTTTTTAGATTTTCCATTTCAAAAAACAGTTAAATACTATGCAAACAGATTAAGGACTAGTAATGAACAATTTGAGCTTATTAAACAGAAGGCAAAAAAGAATAATTTGTCAATTGAAAAGATGATAATACTGGAATCTCTTTGGCTATTTCATAATACTTACGATGATAATAAAAGGGTTGATTTGGACTATTATCGATTTCTATATATGAGCCAGGATAGTTTGCAGCATGAGCTGAATAATCTCTCAAATGAATTGAATTTAAGCATGGAAGAGAGTATCGACTCTTGTGCAAGAAAGTCATATTTAAAATATATTTCAGATGGTTTTAATTAGTAAAAACTAATTTCCCATTAAATACCACTTTGTTTTTATTTTGAATAGTATATAAATATAAACCACGATTAAGTTTTGGCTGGTGCCAGCTTCTTACATTTGTTGCAACCTGTTGCTGGTAAACTTTTTGCCCGGTTGCATTATAAATATTAATCTGAAAGTTGGTATTTATTTTTGTTTCAATAAAAACCGAAAATTTATTTTGTACGGGATTTGGATAAACCGAAATTTGCTCGATACTATCGTTTATTGGTGGAATTGCCGAAACTACCAGAGCTTCGCCAGTTTTCGATATTTTATAAAAAACAATGTCTTTGTTTCCAAGGCTTCCATTGCTTGTTGTACCTGTAAAAACACAGCCAGAGTCACTTGTGCAAATCAATGCGCTACTATAATCCGATCCTTCGCCTCCAAAAGTTTTGGTCCAGATTATTTCTCCCTCTAAATTGGTTTTAATCAAATAATGATCGGGCTTAAAATTATCAGAAAAACTGGCACTACTTCCCAGAATGTACAAATTTTGTTCTTTGTTTAATCCCAACGACTCGCCATAATCGAAATCGGTTCCGCCATAAGTTTTAAACCACAGTTGGTTTCCGTTTTCATCAATTTTCAACAGGAAAAAATCGAAACTTCCTGCTCCCTCACTTTGTGTTGAGCCGCATACAAAATAGCCTCCATTTGGAGCTGCAATAATTTCTTTTGCCCAATCGTGCCCATCACCTCCATAGGTTTTTTCCCAAATTTTTTCTCCTAATGAATTTGTTTTTACAATAAAAATATCAGCATCCGGATTTTGAAAATCACAGCAATTCGCGACAAAGAAACCACCCATAGTTCCAATAAGCAAAAACTCACCATTACTATTTTCAATTACATCAAACCCATGATCAACATAACGCTCTCCAAAATGGCTTTCCCAAATTATTTCTCCTTCGCTGTTTGATTTTACAAGATAGGCATCTCCAAAATCGTCTAAACTCCGATTATGCCCTGCCATTGAAAAACCACCGTCTTTTGTTTTAATAAATTTATGGCCTAATTCATTATTTGGCCCTCCATAAAACTCACTCCATTTTTTATCGCCCTCATGGTTCAGTTTATGAAGAAACATATCATTATTGCCATATCCCCCATCCCAGGTTTGCCCCAGTACGTATATTCCATCTTCATCAACGATAATATCTTTTCCAATATCGTAATGAGTATTTCCAAAAACAAATTCCTTTTTCAAGCTTCCGTTTGAATGTAACTGAAGTACATAATAGTTAGTTGATCTTTTATGGTCTTTTCGGGTTGTGCCAACAATAAAAAAATTGTCTTCGTATTGAACAATGGAATTGGCAATGTCTTCTTCGTTGTTACCATGAAAAACAACATTTTGTGACCGACTTTGATATACACACAAAGTAAGAATGACAAGCGTGAAATATTTTGTATAAAAATCCATAACAATAAAAAAGATATTACAAAGTTAAAAGAATGTTTTTGAATTGTTAATTTTGACCTTTCTGAAAATAACAGATGAAATTTAAAGTAAAGCTATCAATATTATCGGTATTTGTTTTTGTCGTTTCTGCCTGTACTTTTTCGGAGCAAAAAGAGAGGGGTGAAAAGGAGGACGTTTTTATTTGCGACGTGGAAGTAATTGATGCTGAAAAGTGGAGGTTTACCGAGGCTTTAAAAAAGGACATCTATTTTCAAAATGTTGAAAGCCAATCGGAAGATTTTGCCTATTCCGGGAAATTCTCAAGCAAATTATTCCCGGGAAATCCCTTTGGTTTAACAACTGATATTACCAATGTAAAACCCGACGATTATATTCAAATTACAGCCTGGAGAAAAAGTGAAAATCAAAATGGTGTTATTGCAATTGATGGTGGCGAAGGGTTTTACAATGCCGGGAAATACGTGATTGAAAAGAGTGAAAACGGGTGGGAGAAAATTTTTCTTGAATATTTTGTTCCTCCTAATTTCTATTCCGGAAAAGTGAAAGTTTATTTATGGAACAACAGTTCCGATACTGTTTATTTCGATGATTTTCAAATCGTTCATAGAAATAATAAAAAATATCCTGACTATGCAGACGTTAAAGGATTGCAAATGCACATGGATCAATTGGATCTCAACCGACTTGGAAAAAAGCGCTTAAGTGCTTTTGAAACTACGGTTTTGGTAAATTCCGACGAAGATTATTCAAGTCTGGTTTTGTTTGATGGTGTAGATTTTTTAAATGGTGATTTTCGTTTAAAGGGCGATTTGGTTGACCATTTACAAGGCCAGAAATGGTCGTTTCGGGTAAAGCTAAAAAAAGAATTTGCCTGGAAAAATATGCGTACATTTTCAATCCAAAATCCTTTGACGCGTAGTTTTTTGAATGAATGGCTTGCACATAAAATATTTGAACAGGAAGATATTCTAACAACGCGGTATGGTTTTGTAACGGTAAAAATAAACAAACAGAGTCTTGGAATTTATGCCTGGGAAGAGCATTTTGAAAAGCATCTGGTAGAAAGTAAAAACAGGCGCGAAGGTCCAATTGTACGATTCGATGAAACCCTTTTCTGGCAGCGGGTTTTAGAAACAAATTCAACAAAACAAAATTGGGATATCGACTTTTTTGGTGCCTCAAAAATCCTACCGTTTAAAGTTACAAGGACAGTGGCCGACACCTCTTTGAGCGCCCAGTTTAACGAAGCTCAAAAACTGGTGTTTCAATATAAAAACAGGGAGAAACCGGTGTCAGAAATTTTTGATATCGACAAACTTGCTGCTTATTACGCATTGATTGATTTAACACAAGCCTACCACGGATTTACCTGGCACAACCAGCGGTTTTATTACAATCCGGTTACTTGTTTGCTCGAACCCATTGCATTCGATGGATATATTGAAAGTGGGATTTACAAACGAATAGACGAACAAGTTACCGGACTTTTAAACCCTGATAAAATTAAGACTTTTAATAAAGAAGAATTGATGCTTTATCAGGTTTTTGCCGATTCGGTGTTTAATAAAAAGTATGTTCAATTTTTAAAAGAATATTCGGATTCTCAATTTATAGAAAATTTAATTTCACGGTACAAGCCGGAGGCTGATTCTCTTTCGGAATTAATTAAAAGGGAGTTTCCATATTACGAATTCAACTTTAATATTTTGAAATGGCAGGCTGATTATATTCGAAAAAATTATATCCAAATTGAAACTAATATTGAAAAATTGGGTGTTGTAGTTTCTGCAGTTAACAATGAAAAGTTTCGAAAAAATTATACCAGCGATATAAACAAAAATCTTATTCCATTTCAGGTCCAGGCCTTTTATAACAAAAATAAAAAGCAAGTTGAAGTTTTAAACTATACAAATTCGCCCATAAAAATATTAGGTGCTTTTATGAGTGAACGCTTACCTGAAAGTTTTGATCCGAGGTTGGAATTGGAAGCTTACAACGGAATTGCTGCATCAAGGATCTCAATCCCAATTGAGGGAAATCCACTTAAAATTTTGTTTTCAGTAGAAAATGAAATGTTCGAAACCGAAGTAAGTCAATGGAATGTTCCTGAAGGATTAACCCACAGGCAGAAATTAAATGAAATTGGGAACATTGAGCAACTTACTATTGTAAACGGAAAAGTTATTTTTGATGGTGAATATCGTTTTGAAAATGACGTTGTTATTCCGCCGTCGATGCAAGTTTTAATAAAGCCAGGGACAAAAATAGATTTGGTAAACATGGCCGGGTTCTTTTCTTTTTCACACGTAAATTGCGAAGGAACAGAATCAAATCCCGTGAAAATTACTTCAACTGATAAATCGGCAAATGGATTTAATATTTTGCAAACGGGTAGCCGTTCACAACTTAATTTTGTTCATTTTTCGGGTTTAAGTAATTTGCGAAAGGGCGGTTGGCAAACTCCTTCGGCTATTACTTTTTACGAGGCTGATGTTAATCTTGAAAATTGTATTTTTGCAAACAACTCAAATTGCGATGATGCGTTAAATGTTGTACGTTCTGATTTTTTAGTTTCAAATTGTCGATTCGAAAATACATTCGCCGATGCGTTTGATTCAGACTTTTGCACAGGAACTGTAATAAATTGTGTGTTTCAAAATACTGGTAACGATGCAATCGATTTTTCGGGGAGCCAGGTAAATATTGAAGATTGTAAAATGATTAATATTTCGGATAAAGCTATCTCCGGCGGTGAAAATTCAACCTTAAATGTTTCCAATTGCGAAATAGTAAAAGCAAATATTGGGGTGGCTGGCAAAGATCTTTCAACATTAAAATTAGATAAAATTACGATGGAACAGACGGTTTATGGTTTGGTGGCTTTTGTTAAAAAACCAGAATATGGCCCGGCAAATATTATTATCGATAATTTAAAAATGAAAAATAATATGGTTTTCCATCAAATTGAATTGGGCTCGGTTTTAACTTTAAACGGGAAAACAATTCATGGAAACGAAAAGAATTTAGCAATAAAATTATATCAATAAAATATTATGGATAAGTGGAATTTATTTCAACGGTTTTTAATAACTGAAAATGCTCAAATTTCAATTTGGGATTTTTTAATTAATGCAGCAATAATTTTGGTGTTGTCGTTCCTTTTAGAATTTACCTATTCGAGGTGTGCTAAAAGTTTGTCGGGAAGAAAGGCCTTCGCAGCCAACTTCTTTTTAATTGCGTTTACAACAATGCTAATTATCTCAATTGTAAAATCGTCGCTGGCACTTTCGTTAGGATTGGTAGGTGCTTTATCAATTGTACGGTTTCGCTCGGCTATTAAGGAACCTGAAGAACTGGCCTATTTGTTTGTTACTATTTCGATCGGGTTGGGCCTTGGTGCAAACCAGCGGGTAATAACAGTTGTAGCCGCATTTGTTTTGCTGGCAATAATTTGGGCGAAATATCTAAGTTCGAAAAAAACACGGCAGCAAAACCTGTATTTAACAGTTAGCGGAGTTGGATTAAATAAACCCGCCCTCGAGAAGATTGACGCTATTGTTCAGCAAAGTTTTAAAGCATCGAAGTTGGTTCGATACGACGAAACTTCAGAAACAATTGAAACGGCATTTTGGGTAGAAATAAAAAATACAGAAAACCTTCAGGATTTTAAAAATCAGTTGAATGAAATAAATCCTGAAATCCGGGTTTCGTTTGTAGATAACAATTCTTTTTAATTGAACTGAAATGCAGAGCGGTTACACCGAATTAAATACCTACAGGTACGAACGAAAATTTGTTGCCATGCAGTCTTCAAGAATGAAAACTGAGGCTGTAATAAAACAAAATAGTGCCTTTTTTGTATCTGCGTTTCAAGCCCGAACAGTTAATAATATCTATTTCGACACACCTGGATTGGATTGTTATTTCGACAATCTTTTTGGAAATGGGCAGCGTTGGAAAGCCAGGATCAGATGGTATGGCGATGTTTTTGGCATTGCAAGTTCACCAATTTTAGAATTCAAATTAAAAAAGGGTTTTGTAGGAACAAAAAAATCATTCCGGCTTCCATCGTTTGAAATTGATAAAAGCGAATTTAATGCGCAGATTTTAAAAACGATATTTGAAAATGCTGATTTGCCCGTTGATGTAAAAGAGAAACTAACGGGTCTTCAGCCAGTTTTATTAAATACTTATTTGCGAAGTTATTTTGTTACTTTAAACAACAGGTACAGGATAACGGTTGACACCCATTTGGAATTTTACAATTTGCGTCCAACATGGAATCATTTTCAGTTTAAATTTAGTGAGCAGTTAAAAACGGTTGTGGAATTAAAATACGATCAGGAATGGGATAATGAAGCTGAAAAAATTACCAACCAGTTCCCTTTCCGTTTAGATAAAAATTCGAAATTTGTGGCAGGGATGAGCCATTTTCGAAACGAAGTTCCTGAGTAAAAAACAAATAATTCAATGAAGTTAAAAGCACAATTATCGAAATACAGTATAATTTTTAGTGTAGTCCTTATTTCATCTTTTACAATTATAAAAGGTTATTGGAAAGATGAAAACCGGGTAATTATTTCCGATGTAATAAATTATTATGCTTACCTGCCAGCCACTTTTATTTTCCACGATATTGGTATTACAAAAGTGGAAACCATTGAAAAAGGTAAATTCTGGACAAAGCGGCTTTCAAACGGAAATAATATTATAAAAATGTCGATGGGGATGTCGTTTGTTTATGCCCCTTTCTTTTTTGCCGGGCACGGTGCTGCAAAAATCCTGGGGTACGAAGCTTACGGATATTCCGAACCCTACAAATTTGCATTAATAATTGGAGCCATTATTTATCTAATTTTAGGTTTGATTTTTTTGAGGAAAATACTATTGAAGTATTTCTCCGATAAAATTACGACTTTAACAATTTTAGCAATTGCGATTGGAACCAACCTGGCATATTATTCTAGTGTTGAAGGAACAATGACCCACATTTATAATTTTGCCTTTTTTAATATTTTTATTTGGCATACAATTTTGTGGCACGAAAAGCCGACCTTTAAACGCTTATTCGGATTGGGTGCGTTGGCCGGTTTAATTACTTTAATCAGGCCATCGAATATCGTAATTTTACTTTTCTTTTTTATTTACAATGTTTATAGTTTTCGATTGATAAAAGAAAAAATAACTTTTGTTTATAAAAAATTTCATTGGTTTTTGGGGATGCTTTTGGCTTTTTTATTGGTTTGGATCCCACAGTTTGCATATAACCTTTATTTTACCGGCGATTTGCTTTTTTATTCATATACCGGCGAAAAATTCTTTTTTAATAACCCACAGATTTTAGATGGTTTGTTTAGCTACCGAAAGGGTTGGTTGCTTTATACTCCAATGATGATAATTTCTATTTTTGGGATGATTGTACTTTTTTTTAAAAAGAAAGAATTCTCATGGGCGACTTTGATTTTTATGATTATTTCGGTTTACATTATTTTTTCGTGGTGGTGCTGGTGGTATGGAGGTTCGTTTGGGCAACGTCCGTTTGTCGATTTTTACGGAATGTTGGCTATACCGTTTGCCTTACTTTTAACTGAATTGGCGCGTATTAAAAAATGGGTTTACCATATTGCCGTAGCCCTGGTTTTTGTTTTAATTGTCCTCAATAATTTTCAAATGCAAAAGTATTTAAAAGGTTCTCTTCATTTTGCCGATACAACAAAAGAAGCTTACTGGCATTCTTTTTGGCATATTCGCCCACAACCCGGATTTTTTGATTTGTTGGAAACGCCCGATTATAAAAAAGCAAAAGAGGGGATTTTTGTGGTTCAGCCAAAAGATTAGTATTTCTAATTAAAAAGCAGGATTACTAACTGGGTCTTTGTAAATAATTTTTTTGATAGTTAAATCGTCAAACCAAGCCAGTTTTTTTTGTGGGTTCCATAGATATATTTTCAAAATTTCCTTTTCCATTTCCTGGGTAACAGTAAATTTTATCCGAATTAAATCCCAACCATATTTATCGGATGTGATGAAATCGTTTTGAGACTGATAAAATACTTTACTATTGATTGATGCCACAACCAGCCTCCCACTGTAATTGTTAGATTTGCGCCAAACTTCTACTTCATAATTATTGCCGGCTTTTAAACCGTCTAATTTATATTCAATTGCAAATTCAGTCTTTTCATCCATTTTTATTGAATGTTTTCCTGAGCGAAAAAATTCATCATTTCGCATAAAAGCATTTCCAAAACTTTCTCTATCGGATCCAATAAAGTTTTGATTGTCGTTTGATAAAATTTCTGCGTCACAAAAAACTTGCTCAACAACAATTTTTTCTTTGCCGATCTGGATCAGTTTTAATGTGTCAATTTCATAAAATGCCTGAATCCTGCCTTTGTAAATTTTCTTCAATGGAATTCCGCGCAGGGTTAATTCTCCGGCCATTTTTTCATCTCTTGGGCCGCCAACCATTAAGATTTTATTCCCATTGTATTCGATTATATCTTCAAGCAAAACATCGGCATTCCAATACTGCAACCGGTTCCAGTAAAAATCGTAAAAATAAGTGTTCGGATATAATTTTTTTAAATACGGTAACATTTGCCGTTTGGTATAAACATCGCCGAAATTTAGTGCAGAATATTTATAAAACGAGAATGGATAAAAATAGATGCGCGAGTAATCAGCAAAATCACGTTCCAGCTTTACGTTTGTTGAATCCATTTCTTCGTTGGTAATCTGATAACCGTGTGAAGCATATTTCATTCGGGTAGTTTGTTTGAAACCGATAAAAATAATTAACCCGACAACAATTATTGGTGGGATTAACTTTTTTATCATCGGGTGCAATTTGGTTTTAAATAAAATATTCAGCACAAAAAACAGCGAAATCCCGGTCAATAAAAGTATTGGGATAAGGTAATGGTTAAAGTGGTAATGTTTGGCCACAAGCAAAACCCCAAAACCTGAACTTGCAATTAATCCCGATAAAATGCGCACATCCCAATCCGGCTTTGTTTTTTTTCTGAAAGATTGAAAAAGGGTCAATAAAACAACAAAAATTGCGAGTATTAAAACGAAGGCGAAAATTGGATTGTTCGTAATTATTTTAATAATATTTGGGAAATAGGTTTCGATATCAACCAATTCTTTTTCGCCATGGCCATATTTACCTGAGTGACTGATTAAACCCCGAAACCAAAAATACATATTTTTGTATTCCGGAATAGCAGGAATTGTAAAAAGCACAAACGATGGAATTATTCCAAGTAAATAAATAATTTTCTTTTTAATTGTCGGGAGAACCACAAATGGGAAAATCACAAGTGGCAAAAAAGTGGCTTTTGTTCCCAGACCGGCACCGGCTAAAAGCGCAAAAACAATTACATATTTCCACCTGGTTTTTTCTTTTTCGGCATAAAAATTAAGAATTGTAATTACGAATAAACAGGATACCAAAAACAATACTGGTTCGGGCGACATTTTTGTCCAGACATGGTCGAGGGTATTTGAAGTGATAAAAGTTGAAGCTTGTAATAAAATGGCAAGCCAAAGCGACCCTGTTTTTTTTACTGTTACCCATGCAAGCAGAAGTAAAACCAAACTATTCAAAACTAAAAATCCAAACCGGATTGAACGTACAAAACGATCAGGTTCTTTAAAAACGTGCTGAACAATTGGTTCATTTTCAGGATTTGAAAAAAGATGTTTGATTGCAATTGTTGCCGCACCAATTTGCATTACAGTTGTTCCCGGATTATCGATGTGCCCAACAAACTTCCCGTCGCAAATGGCAGTGGCATTTACCAGATAAATGTATTCCGGGTCGTTTGCATATTTGGCTTTGTGCATATTTATCCCAGCCAAAAAAAATAAAACGGGAAGAATAAAAACACTGTATTTTAGAATTTTTGTCAAGTTGATATTAATTTTCTTTTGGGTTGAAAATTTTATTTTTGGCCATGCCCCATTTTTGTAATCGGAATTGGATTGAAGTTTTTAAAACTCCGATTCCATAAATGCTGCTATTTTTTAAGTTGATACTTGATGCATCGTCGAAATATTTTGTAGGGCAGGTTATTTCCGCAATTTCGTAGCCGGCATACCAAATTTGCGCCAGCATTTGGTTGTCGAAAACAAAGTTGTCGGAGTTTTTGTTGTAATTAATTTTTTCAAGTATCTCTTTTGTAAATGCGCGGTAACCCGTGTGGTATTCCGAAAGTTTGGCATTCATCAGTAAATTCTGTATGAATGTTAATCCCCGGTTGGCAACATATTTTAGCATTGGCATTCCTCCCTTTAAAGCGCCTTTCCCTAAAATTCGCGAGCCTAAAACAACATGGTACAATTCACTTCCCAATAAATTTGCCATTGCCGGAATCAGTTTTGGTGTGTACTGATAATCGGGGTGGAGCATAATTACAATATCGGCCCCAATTTCGAGTGCTTTATTGTAACACGATTTCTGGTTGCCACCGTAACCTTTGTTTTTCTCGTGAACAACGATGTGGTTTATCCCCAGTTTTTTGCCAACTTCAACCGTTTTGTCTTTGCTTAAATCGTCAACTAAAATAACATCGTCAACAATATTAAAATCAATTTCCTTGTAAGTAATTTCGAGGGTTTTGGCAGCATTGTAGGCGGGAAGTACTACCACAACTTTTTTATCGTTGACCATTTTTTTTGTTTTTATGAATTGTAAAAATAATAAGAAAAAAGTTGTTGCAAACTCAAAGTTATTTTAATTTGAAATTCTGCCAATTTATGAAGTTTAAAATAATTGTTGGTTGGTGGTATTTCCAAATTATTTATTAAAAACTTGCTTCAAAATTGAATTGGGATTACTTGTTCCAAACCCTGAAAATATTTACGGGAATTCCTTTGTATTCTGTAGTTTTATCCAGAAACATCCCATTGTTTTGAGCTACTTTTGCCGATGCAACATTATCGACATGAACAATGGAAATAATTGATTTTGCATAATTATTGGCAAAAGCAAATTCCCTGCATTTTTTTGCAGCTTCGCTTGCAAATCCCATATTCCAAAATTTTGGGTGAATCGAATATCCAATCTCCAGCTCTTCAATCCCATCTACTTCCTGAATTAACAATCCGCACATACCAACTGATTTGCCGGTTTCTTTTTCAATCAAAACATTGTGCCCTCCTGAGTTGTTTTTGTACCTGTCGAACACTTTATCAAACCAAAGTCGGCAAAATTCTTTTGAATTTAAATTACCTGAGAAATCAAAATAACGGGTTGCTTCCTGGTTTGATGCGAATTCCATCCACCATTCGAAATCAGATTCTTTGAGTGTTCTGTATCGCAATCTTTCTGATTCTTTATTTTCAAGTAAATACTTCATGCGTAAACAATTTGTTTCAAGACACAAAAATCAAGATACAGAACAAAAAATTAATTATAAATCTGTTTTCTAAATTCTTTTGCCATAAAAGTTTTAAGAGAAAAAAATAAATGTCCAAAAAATCACAACATAACAGAAACGGCAGTCTGTCTAAAAACTATTTTTAACTGCCTGACATTTCAATATTTGTTTAAAAATACAAACAACAGCCTAAATAAATTACCTAAACAAAAAGGTTTTTAGACAGTCTGACGGTGGACACAACTAACTTAGTACTTATTATTTACAATGATTGGTAATTTTGGCTACAAATAAAGTTGTGTAATTATTTCTTCGTCAAATAAAATAATATGTTTCAACAAGTATTATTCCTTTACTTCAAATTGTGAAACGTGACGCTCAACTACTCCTGCGTTATTAATACCCTCTGCTATTATTGTGTATTTTGAATATTCATCGGATGTGTAAAAAGAAACATTTGCTTTTTGTTCTACATTAAATGTAAGGTTTGGGTTCCAATATAGAAGATTTCTAAAATCAGGAATTCTTGAGTTTCGGGTTGATTCTAACGAATAATCAGGGCTGGTAAACAAATAAGTTGGAGAATAACAGTAATAAACCTGCCGAAATAAGCGCGAATCAAATCGAAAGGCACTCATGTCTCCCGAGTTAGTTGTAACATTTAAAAGAGTACCCAGCCTTTGGCTTTTTACAAAATACTCATAATTTACAACATCAATTTTTTCTACTTCTCCCGGGCTCATTTTTAATATATTATTTGATTTTCGTATAGGAACGCCGTCAACCATACAAAATGATTCCCCATCGGTTGATCTTAGAGTTTCATCTTCTGAAATTTGAATAATAAATTTGCCTTCATTTTTTATAAGGTGAGTGTTAGGAACAATTTCTCTGAAAATCTCTTCCATTGTTGGTAGTTCAATGAAATCGCCTGTTAAAATTGAGATTTCTGGTTCTCCATAAAAGCAGGCTGCATTTGAGACTTCTTTTTTTAGAAATTGAGAAGAATTTAAGGTTTGGTATAAAGAAGTAACCTGCATATTAATAATAGATTGATTTATTTCCAAAGCATTTTTCGCTTCAATAAACAATGGCTCAATTGGTTTGCTGGCATACCTATGGCAAAAAGCCGGTTTCAGATTAACCTTATAATTTAAATTTGAAGTGTCTCTTTCTAATGGCTGAATAACAATTTCTTGTTCTCCATACCTGTGTGTAACAAAATTAAATCTACCCAAAGAATCGGTTAACGAAAAATCTATTGTAGGGTTTTTCCCGACAAAGTTTAGTATAAAAGTTTTGTTGTCAACTGCTTGCATATTTTCTAAGTCCATAATTGTTCCTGAAATTATTTCCCCATTTATTTCGGGTAAAAACGAGAAATCAGGAAGTTCGGTCATTACATTCTCCAGTGGAGAAAAACATAAAAGAAGATCGTTAATGGAAATATCATTATTTGCCAATTCCTCAAAAGTCTGAAACGGTATAGTATTTGGGCTAGCCGATTTTCCTATTTGAGTTTTTGAATTTAACAGACAGTCTTTTACAACCGAAACAGAAATATTTTTCAATCCTCCCTTATTAATTAATTTAACGGAAACAGGTTCTCTTGCTGTGTAACTTTTTTTTTCAGTTTCAATGCTTAGTGATTTAATCCGATTAGATTGTGAAACTTCAAAATAGCGAGAAGAGACAACCTCCCCATAATTATTAATTAGCAAGGCGCTTAAAAAACCAGAAGGGAGCGATTTGCCAGAGATAGTCACTTTTTCATTATTCTTTAGCAAAACCGGATAACGTTTTAAAAAAATGCCATTTGAATGGATGATATGAAGAACCCCTTCGGAACTAATGTTGGAATTTGAATTTTCTACTGCCAGATTAAAAATCAGATTATTATTTGTTTCGTTTTCGAGTTGTAAATTAATCCCTTTTTCTAAAATCCTGGGTAAAGCAATCGTTCTTGGTTTTAGATTGTCGGCAAAACGAAATAAATATGTTCCCGGTTCATCAGGAGTGAAATGAAACACAGCATAACCTTCATTGGAGGTTTCTAATTCAATTATTTTTTCGCCGCCTAGTGAGATAATTTCTCCTGAAACAGGGATGCAATTTCCATAATTATCGAAAGATTGAGCGATTAATTTATTGCGCTTATTTCGAATGATTTTGCCCCCTTCCGGATAAAAAATCAGGGTGTCGGAATTGTAAACTTTGTCGGCTTTAGGAAATGAGTTTTTGGCGAAAGGATTTATAACTGCAATATTTTTAGAAAAATAGAAATCTACATTATAATTGCGCATCCATTTCGTGTAAGCTCTAATTATGTAATTTCCTGTTGACAATGTATCGGGTAAAACAAGCTGTGTTGCAGTACTTCCATTTTTGGCAAACAACTTAATTTGTTTAACCGGAACATTCTTAAAATTAAGAACCTCGAAATAAATAACCTTACTTAAGTCTGACGGTAGTGATGTTCCACTTTTTAAGCAATTGGCCTGAATCCAAACAGATTCTCCTGCAATGTATGTATCTCTGTCGGTACGAAAGGTGACTGTTTCTTGAGCATACAGGAAGTTTGTCGTCAGAAATACAAACAGTGCTATTAAAATGATTTTAGGGCTCCTATTGTTTTTTATCCGCATAGAATTAATTATTGTTCTTCCCAAAATTCAGGAGGATTTATTTCTCCTGATAAAGTACAGTCTGTGCACTTTGCCGAAGATAAAGCTAAGCCAATAACCGTTTGATTTAATGGAGCAGGATGTATTATTGGAAAAGCAAATTCATAACTATAGTCCCCGCTTAAAACAAATTTTTTGAGAATAGAATAAATGTCTTCATACTCCGGATTCTCGGTAGTACCTCCTGCATTTAAACTATCGAGAATAAATGGAGTATAATTGCAATTACTGAACTCGTTATTTACAGCTATTTTTAAGTTTTGAATTTTTCCGTAATCGATATAAATTCTTTTTGTAGCCACTCCGGCAACCTGGAAATATCCCAATGCTTTTTCTTCCGGATTATTTGTGTTTGTAATATTCCCTTTAATGGAAAAGGGTTGATCTCCAAAAATCCCACTAACTCCCGGATCCGACTGCTGTATTTTACGCCAAAAGTCGTATTCTTCTTTTGTAATAGAATACTGCTTTATTAATGTACTGTACCTGTCAATAAGCCTGTCTGATTCGTTAGCAGCAATAAAATATAGTTCCTTGCCAATTACTTGTTGTTCTGTTTGGTTATTAAACGAATAAAGAAGTATTTCATTTGAAACTGAAGATTTCCAACAGTATTTCTTCGGGGAAATTGGTTCCCATGTATTATCGGGAAGTAGAACCTCATGGTGACCAAAAGGTATATAGAACTTCCAGTCTTCTTCGTAAGCCCATCTTAAATATTGTATTTCATCAGTATTAATTTGCCCATCAACATAAATACCTACGCCGTTTAATTTATTACTACTATCACCAATTGTATTATTCGCAGGAATGTAATAAACATCATTTATATCAGAGGGGGGAGGCATTAAACAAGGGCTGGAATGATACCTTTCTCCTTTTTTGGTTTTTATAATTAGACGATATGTCCTTCCCGGAATTCCAATAAAATCATCAGGATTAGTTTGGTAAACGCCCCTTTTTGTTTCCCTTAATGTTGTTTCTTTTCCAAAATCATCTTCAATTATTAATTCAGCTCCTACTTCAGGAATTATGTCTTCGTTTATATTTGAAAGCGACCGCGTTAATTTTACTGAATGAGAAGTATTTTCGTTTGTTATTAAACCATCGACCACAAGAAACGTTGTATTTTCGTCGCCAATGGTAACATTAAATGGTTCGAGACACGAGGAAACACCAAGAAATACCAATATTATAATTACGATTTGCTTCAACTTCATTGATAACTAACTTATTCCAATTAGCAGATGGATATTAAGATGCAATTCAACATTTTATTCGTTGAATAAAGAAAAGAATAAATATTAAATATTTTGTTCCCGATACGTGTATTTTGCTATTTTTGATTCGAATATATTAGTATCAAATTAATGTCCTTTAAAATTTTCATTCTATTTGTTGGGTTTTCAATAATCACTTTGTTTTGTGCATCTCAAAATAATAATGTCGAGAAAATAAAACCTGTTGAACAAGACAATCGGATGTATTCGGTTGACATGAAATCAGCCCGTAACCTATACGATGATAAATTTTACGAAAAACATATATTTCTCAACGGAAAAGAATATAAACCATACCATTTTAGGCTCAATACAAGCCCTCTTTTTGATGCATCGTTTGGAATGGAAGGAACAATTTTTGTAAATGGAGAATCATATTCTGATATTATGTTGGCATACGATATTCATAAAGATCAATTAATTTATGTTACATCTCTTTTTCGAAATCACAATTATATTTGTATGAATAGAGCATTGGTAGATTCGTTTATAATTGTAAAAAAAGAAACTACCATGCTAAATGATTATAAACTCCCACAAAAACATTATCATTTTAAAAGAATTGATTTCCCAACAAACTGCAATATGGAAATGCAAGATGGTTATTTTGAAACAGCTACATCGGGAAACATGTTATTGTTAATACATCACGAAGCAATTCTTGCAAATAACGAAGGTGCAGAAGCTGTAATAAATGGAATTTTTAAATACAATTACAGCCAAAAAAAAATCCTTAAAATAAATGAGTCTTATTACGATATTACTTCAAAAAGAAAATTTGTTGGTTTGTTTAAAGATAAACGAAAAACGATTAATAAAAAGTTAAACTCTTTTGGCGTAAGATACGACCTGCTTAATAAGGAACAATTGGTAGAAACACTTCAACTAATAAATTCTATTTAAAATAACTGCGAATGTATAAGATTATTTTAATTGGAATGTTTGTTCTTTTTGTTTCAGCTCCCTCTTTTGCGCAAAACACAAAAATAAATTTGCAGGTAAATAATAAAGGTTTCGATGAGATAATTACCCTATTGGAACAAAATTCCGCTTATACTTTTTTTTATGATCGGATTTGGGTTGATAGTTTGTATTTTTCTTTTGATGCAAATAATGAAACCATTGAACAGATTCTTGACAAATTGAGTAAACCCCAAAATTTAACTTATACTATTATCGATGCCAATAAAATTGTTTTTGTTAAAGACTATAAAATAAAAACCAATTATGCTGAATCTTATTTAAGGTATCTTGAAAATTATGAATTTAATAGGGCTGATACAACAGAATATACATTGCCTAAACCCGACAATGAGAAAAGTACAATAAATAAAGAGTACGAATTGTTTACAATTGGAAATCCATCAATTAATCCGCATTTAAAAACGGCGACCTTGAGAGGAACTTTAAAAGATATTGAAACCGGAGAACCTTTGGTTGGCGCAACAATTTATATCGAAGAATTAAAAAGAGGTACTGCTTGTAATGCTTATGGTTTTTACTCGGCTACACTTCCCAAAGGGCAGTATAGAATAGAATACCGTTTAGTGGGAATGAATACTACTTACCGCAATATTGTTATCCATTCCGATGGTAAACTTGATGTGGAAATGAAGGATAAACCAGAATCGTTAAAAGAGGTCGTTGTTACCGCAAAAAGAGAAGATCTTGTAAGAAACCTTCGAATGGGAGTGGAAAAACTTTCTATGAAAACCTTAAAACAACTTCCTTTGGGATTTGGTGAGGCTGATATTATAAAAAGTTCCTTACTGCTCCCCGGTGTACAGTCGGTTGGCGAAGCCTCAAGTGGATTCAATGTTCGGGGAGGAAGTGTTGATCAAAACCTTATTCTTTTTAACGATGCATCTATCCTGAATACCTCGCACTTTTTTGGTTTTTTTTCAGGCTTCAATTCAGATATTGTAAAAGATATTACCTTATATAAAAGTGGTGTTCCGGCAAAATATGGTGGGCGTGCCTCTTCAGTAATGGAAATTACCCTGAAAGAAGGAAACCGAAAAGAAACCAAAGTTAGCGGAGGTATTAGTCCTGTTTCGGGGAAATTAAATGTTGAAGGACCAATTAAGGAAGACAAAAGTTCATTTATTATTGGTGCGCGTACAACCTACTCAAATTGGATCCTGAAACTATTAGATGATGATAAATTAAAAAATAGCACCGCTGGGTTTTATGATGTGCAAGGAAATTTCTCTTTTGATTTAGACGAGGATAATAGCCTATATATTTCGGGATACATGAGCCACGACAATTTTGATTATTATTTGGAAGATGCTTTTGAATACAACACATTTGCATCATCGTTAAAATGGAAACATATTTTTAGCCCTAAACTATTTTCTACATTCTCTGCTATCACAAGTAATTACGATTACGCTATGCAGTCGCGTATAGATTCGACTTTATCTAACTCTGTAAAATACAATATTAATCAAAGCTCTCTGAAAGCTGACTTTTCTTATCATTCGAGCAAAAATCATAAAATCGATTTTGGATTAAATTCTACTTATTATAATCTTTCACCTGGAATTAGAGAGCCGGTGGGACCATTATCAATTGTAACCAATAAAGAAATTGAGAAAGAACGGGCTCTTGAAACGTCTCTTTATTTAAGTGATGAATTTGAGCTTAACGATTTCATTTCCATTTCAGCAGGTTTACGTTACACTTTATATGGTAACTTCGGGCCAAAAACTCAGTTTAATTATCAGGATGGATTGCCAAAATCTGTTGAAACAATAAAGGATACAACTTTGTACGGGAAAGGTGCTTCGGTAAAATTTTACTCGGGTCCCGAATTACGTTTTTCAACAAATATAAAAACCACTAGTAGCAGTTCAATTAAAGTCGGATTTAGCAGAATGCACCAATACATTCATATGATGTCTAAAACGACAGCAATGTCGCCAACAGATATTTGGAAATTAAGTGACAATTATCTGAAACCACAGCGAGGAGATCAAGTCTCAATAGGCTTTTATAAAAACCTTCGCAGAAATACAATCGAAGCTTCGGTTGAAACCTACTATAAGAAATTAAAAGACATATTAGATTATAAAGGTGGAGCACAATTAGTTATGAACGAACACCTCGAAACTGATGTACTTAATGGAATCGGGAAAGCGTATGGTGTTGAATTAATGCTTCAGAAAAAAACCGGAAAATTCTCTGGCTGGATAAATTATACCTACTCGCGAATTTTACACAAAATTGACAGTGATTTTGAAGAAGAAAGAGTTAGCAATGGTGAATATTTTCCGGCAAATTACGACAAACCTCATAATTTCAAATATATTTTTAATTACAAAGCAACAAGAAGGTTTAACGTTTCGTCTAATTTCTTTTACAGTACAGGGCGACCTTATACGGCGCCAATTGCATACTATTATTTTAACGACGCTTACCGTGTATATTATACCGAAAGAAATGGTGTTCGTATGGCAGATTATATTCGGCTTGATTTAGCTGCAACTATTAATGGGAACTTACTAAAAAGAAAATTAAATCACAGTTCTTGGACCTTTGCCGTTTATAATGTTTTAGGAAGAAGAAACCCATATTCTATCTTTTTTCGAACGGAAGAAGGAGAAGTTAAAGGATATAAAATGTCTATTTTTGGACAGCCCATCTTTACAGTTACTTACAACTTTAAAATTTTGGGAAATGCGAAAGACGATTTCTAAAATGCAACAACACGCAACCTTTTGCATTTTTAACAATCTCTTTTTAAAGTTGAATAATGAAAAACCTTTATCCAATTTTATTTCTTTTCATTTTTCTCGTTTCCTGTGAAAAAGAAGAGAATACTATTTCGGAGATTCCTGAATGGCTCCAATCACAAATTGAAGAGCTTGAAAACTCAGAATACTGTTTCGACTGTTCGCTTACCAAAATTACCTTTAACAACGAATTCTATTATCATATTTACTGTGGTTTTTGGTCGTGTATGTATTGCAAATTATACGACCCTAACGGGGAGCTTATTGACTGGTCTTCTGATAATTTTAATAACTTTCTATCAGAGAAAAAAGATGAAGTTGTTTTGTGGACTTGCCCAAATTGAGAATTGAACAAAATGAGGGTTTCACTCAAAGTGAAACCCTCATCAAAAATAATTTTTTCCTCTTTTTTCCTCTTCTTAGGAGAAGTTTTACTACCACGCAAAATCAATTTTATATTCATCGGCATCCAATCCCCATTTTTCAATTAACCATTTTGCTGCACGCATATCGTATTTATTTCTTGTATTCGATTCTGCATTTGCAATCATATCAACTACACCTTCTTTCATCTCAGCACTTTCCTCATCAATACAATCAATAACATTCAACGCATGGCACCGTGCAAATTCATTTGGATTTTTCAGAACAGAGAGTAAAGCTTCTTTTGCTATTTCTTTCTCGCCCAAATTATACAAAGCCTCAGCAACTACTGAAACTACATTTGCCGATTTGTCTTCGGTTACAGCTTTCAATTCTTCAATCGCAGGACTTGCTTCTTCTCCAAGAATTAATAAACCGGAAGCTCCCCAATATCGCACAGCACTTTCATCGCTTTTCAAAAACGATTTTAATTTATCCAGGTTCTCAACTTTTCCCAAAGTGGCAATTTCTGCCGCATCCATAATTTCTTCCAAATTAATATTCCCGGCGCGCATGTAATCGTACATTGCCAATTCACCGGCGCGATCAACCCGATCGGCTTCCGGAATAAAACCAGTGTCGTTAATTCTGGTAACCCAGTCTTTGTTAGCTGCACGCATTCTTTCCAAAACATCTTTATAATCGGGGTTGTCTGCCAGATTATTTATTTCCCAGGGATCATTTTCTGTGTCGTACAACTCTTCAACAGGTTTGGTATTCCAGAAAATACTTTGTGTTTCGTTACATTCTCCATTTAAAAAAGCCTGTTCCCACGATCCAATTGAAGGGGCGCGCCACAAATATTCAAGTCGCTGTCCATAAACACGATACGGCATATAATTTCTGATGTAGCGGAATTTTTGATCGCGCACTGCCCTGCACATGTCGTAACGTTCATCCATTCGTCCACGGAACATAAATGCATACTCCGGATCTGCTGTTTTTTGTTTGCCAAGAAAAGCACTTCCCTGTAAATATTCTGGAATTTCAATTCCTGCAATACTTAAAAGAGTCGGAAATAAATCAACAAAACTTATTAAGCGATTTACTTTCGAATTTGGTTTTTCTGCCGGGAAAAGGTATTTGTATTTTTCGGGAATACGAACAATAAAAGGAACATGAGTGCCCGATTCATACACATAACGCTTGCTTCGGGCAAGAACACCGCCATGGTCGCCATAATAAAAAACAATCGTATTTTCAGCCAGGCCAGCTTCGTCAAGTTCCTGAAGTTTTTCTCCCATCCATGTATCCATGTCCTCAACCATGTCGTAATATTGTGCCCAGTCATGTTTCATTTCAGGTGTTGCCGGATGATGTGGCGGAATAGGGACTTCATCTGGGCTGTGTCTCAATTCATTATTCGGAATCTGTTTATGAATGGAACTTTCGTGCGACAGCCCACAATTAAATACTGCAAAAAAAGGCTGGCCTTCGGCTCTGTTTTTATAGTGGGCATTTCGGCTACTTTCATCCCAAATCTGATTGGGATCAATACTACTTGTATTATAATCCGTTTTTGAATTATTGCTACAGTAGTATCCAATTTCACGTAAAAATTCAGGATAAGTTTTTATTTCCTCCGATTTTGAATAATAACTCCGCATGTGTTGATTTCCGTTCGAGCTTGCATAAACACCTGAAATAATAGTATTTCGGGCCGGGGCACAAACAGGAGCGTTGGCATATGCGTGGGTATATAAAAATCCTTCGGAGGCCAGATTGTCGAGATTTGGTGTTGTGGCAAATTCATCGCCATAACATCCCAAAAACGGACTGTTATCTTCGCTAACTAACCACAAAATATTGGGCAATTCTTCAGGTACTTTTTCTTCGCAACTTGAAAATGTAGTTGAAACAAAAGCAATTAGTAACAAAACAGCTAAGTTGGACAGGTTTTTAAATTTCATTTTACTGGATTTAGATTGTTTTGTAAAAATAGAAAATACAAGGGAAAGTACAGTTAATTTTGATTTTTATTCAGCGGACAAATAAAATAACCTATTAAAATCAACTAAGCCACAATCTCAACCCGGTTCCCATCCGGATCAAGGATGACACTTTCGTAACACCCATCTCCAGTTGTTCTTGGCTCTCCAACAACTTTGTAGCCGTTGGTTCTTAAAACTTTCGTTAAATTATCGACCTCGGTTTTTGAACCAACATTTATTGCAAAATGGATTAATCCGGCAAATTGTTTATAGACATCATTTTTAGACTTAGGAATATCAGGCATTTCCATAATTTCAATAGTACAACCTTCGTCGAAAGAGAGAAAATAGGAACTAAATTTTTTTGTCGGATTGAAATACTTTTCGTTTGAATTTGCTCCAAAATATTTCATGTAAAAACTTCGTAATTCTTCAAGATTATTTGTCCAGATTGCTATGTGATCTATTTTCATTGTTATGTAGTTATTTATTCACCGGGTGACTCGAAGTCACCCGGTGAATTGAGTTGCATTTTACCTTCCCATTCTGCATAAAACTGTTCCAAAAAATCTTCCATAAACCGATGTCTTTTTTCTGCTATTTCCTTTGCTGAATCAGTGTTCAATAAATCTTTCAACAAAAGTAGTTTTTCATAAAAATGATTTATGGTTGGAGCCGTATTATTTTTATAGGTAGCAAAACTATTGTGCATTACCGGTTTAATTTCGGGGTGATAAATAAGTCGTCCTTTGCTACCTCCGTAAGCAAACGTCCGGGCAATTCCAATTGCACCAATTGCATCCAACCTGTCGGCATCCTGAACGATTTTGGCCTCGACTGAAACTGCTTTGGTTTCAACACCTTCCCCTTTAAACGAAACCTGCTCAATTATCACAAGAATTTTGTCGATTTGATTTTGTTCAATATCTAATTTTTCGAGCCATTTTTTTGATTGTGAAATGTCTGAATTCCCGTTTAATTTCCAATCGTCCAAATCGTGTAACAAAGCAGCCATTTCTATTATAAAATTATCACCACCTTCAATTTTGGCCAATTTTAAGGCTACATTTCGTACCCGGTAAATGTGCCACCAATCGTGCCCCGAACCTTCATTTTCAAAATGTTTCTGAATAAATGTTTCGGTCTCTTTTAAAACCCTTTTTTGTTGAATTTTCAAACTCATGGTTCAAATTTAATTAATTGACAAAGAATACCAACAACTAAAAATTGTTAAAAACTCAATCTAAAAAACAGTAACACACTGAATGTCTGAACCATAATTATTAATTGAAAAAATGACACCTAATTTACAAATATGTTCCAATCGTCTTTTTTACTATTTTTGCGACCTGAAAATGAAGTTTATTTTTATTTGCATTAGAAAAATTTACGGTTAAATATTAAACAAATGACAAATTCATTGAAATTTACTTTGCCCTCAATGTTTAGCAATTCGGTTGAAAAATTCGCCGATAAAACATCGGTGGTTTTTACCGGAGAAAAAAACTACACCTATAAACAAATGGGTGACGATGTGGATCTCCTTGCCGGAATGCTTACAAAATTAGGAGTTCAGCAAAATGAGAAAGTGGCAATTTTAAGTACAAACATGCCCAACTGGGGAGTCGCTTTTTTTGCCATTTCAAAACTGGGCGCAATTGTAGTACCCATTTTACCCGATTTTCACGAAAAAGAAGTAAAAACAATTATTGAACATTCAGAAGCAAAACTATTGTTTGTTTCTGAAGAATTGTACAAAAATATTAACGAGGAAGCTTCCGGTTTAGTTGAAGAGATTATTTTAATTAACAACTTTTCAATCATTCCAAAAGGAACATCTGTAAAACAGATTAAAAACCTAGAATCTTCTTTACCTTCAGAAAAAATAGAGTTGCCACAAGTAGAAATTGACGAAGAAGATCTGGCTTCAATAATTTATACTTCCGGGACAACCGGAAATTCAAAAGGAGTAATGTTATCGCATAAAAATCTTGCCTGGACAACACAGCAGGCCAGAAGTTTGTATCAGGTAAAAACTGTCGATCGCTTTCTTTCGGTGTTGCCATTATCGCACACTTTAGAAAATACCGTCGGATTTTTACTGGCGATAAAAAATGGGGCATCGGTTCATTATTTGCGTAAACCGCCGGTAGCATCGGTATTGCTTCCTGCATTAGAATTGGTTAAACCCACAATAATGCTTACCGTTCCATTAATTATCGAGAAAGTTTTCAAGGCAAAAATATTACCCAAATTTCAAAAAAGTCCGGTTATGCGGTTTTTGTATTCGCTTGCACCATTCAGAAAATTATTGCACAAGGTTGCAGCAGGAAAACTTTATAAAACTTTTGGTGGTGAATTAAACTTTTTTGGAATTGGAGGAGCTAAACTCGACCCAACCGTTGAACGTTTTTTATATGAAGGAAATTTCCCTTATGCAATTGGTTATGGATTAACAGAAACTGCGCCATTGCTGGCAGGTGCAGTTGGTAAAAACAGAAAAATTGGTTCAACTGGAATTGCAATGGAAGGAGTTACTCTGCGAGTTGCAAATGCTGATCCGGTAACTGGTGAAGGAGAAATTCAGGCACAGGGATTTAACGTAATGAAAGGTTATTACAAAGCTGCGGAAACTACAAAAGAAGTTTTTACCGATGATGGTTGGTTTAGAACCGGCGACCGCGGAATGTTCGACAAAAATAATTTGTTGCACATAAAAGGCCGCATAAAAACTATGATTGTAGGGGCAAGCGGGGAAAACATTTATCCTGAGGAAATAGAATCGGTAATCAACAAAATGAAATTTGTTATGGAATCACTGGTTCTTGAGAAAAAAGGAAAATTGGTTGCCATGATTCATTTGAACATGGAAGAAATAGAAGAAAACTTTAAACATTTAAAGTCGGAAGCAAAACAGTATATTCACGAAAAATCTGAAGAAACGCTAAAAGAGATTCAGAAAAAAGTAAATGAAGAAGTGAATAAATTCTCAAGGATTCAGCAAGTAATTCTTCAGCCTCTTCCATTTGAAAGAACACCGACTAAAAAAATTAAGCGATTTTTATACGCCTAGCAAACATTAAATATTATTAAATGGAAAGTCAGATGGTTGGCTTTCCATTTTTTTGGTGTGCCGTGCATGGTAAATAACTAGGTGATGCAAGTTCACTATGGGGGTTTGTGGTAGCCAACCATTAGCTTAAAGCAAGGGTGCTTACCGCGAGGTA